>Ga0075872_117_pt1 | contig 24211 bp, 21 predicted proteins | sample RifGroA1_FD_68295 | JGI IMG/M metagenome (GOLD analysis project Ga0075872, IMG submission 68295) | Parcubacteria (Azambacteria) bacterium GW2011_GWA1_42_19
TGACCATAAGAATAATAAGGTAAAAGTGGATTTGAACAAGCTCTATCCAGACATCGATATCGCGGAAACTCTCTCCAATCGAACTGGCAAATGGATCAAAACAATTAAAGGCAATGAAATTGAATTCAGCGATGGAAACAAAATCGATACCAGTGATCTTGATTACAAACTTATTAAGCCCTTAATTTGGTGGTAATTATGCCGAAGTTAGAACTATATTTACAAAACATCGTTGAAGATACGCCATTTGATAACCTTCCCGCGAAATGGCAGGACTTCGACTTTGGCAGATTCTCATCTGATAAAACGCTGTTCGACTTCCAGCAAAATGGCCTACAAAACGCATTGAAAGCCCTGTGGCTTTTTTATAAAGAGAAAAAAGAAAACAAGGAGCAGCTCTTTGAGCAATATCAAGCAAATGGCTTAAGCTCAAATTTTGACTATGATTTGACGCGAGAAAGAAAAGCTGCGGGCCATCTCTTAGAATTTGATAAGGATTATCCGACAACGGACAGCAAAATCGCATTTGCGAATTTCATAAATCGAATGAGTTTTTGGATGGCTACTGGTTCTGGAAAAACTCTGATCATCGTAAAGCTCATCAATATGCTCGGCAGTTTAATGCGCCAAAAAGAAATTCCTCAAAACGATATTCTGTTTTTAGCGCATAGGGACGACTTGCTTGAGCAATTCAAAAACCATGTAGATCAGTTTAATAGCTTCAATTTTGAAACGAGAATAAACCTTAAAAGCTTGAGGGATTATGAAAGCATCAAGCGCGAAAATGCTTTGCCGTTTGCGAAAAACGAAATAACGGTTTTCTATTATCGCTCCGACTTAATATCAGACGAGCACAAGGAAAAAATCGTCAATTTTAAAAACTACGACAACAACGGCAAATGGTATATCCTTCTCGATGAAGCGCACAAGGGCGATAGAGAAGATAGCAAAAGACAGGTTTTATACTCAATTCTTTCCAGAAACGGATTTCTGTTTAATTTTTCCGCTACCTTTACCGATCCGCGAGATTATGCAACCTGCGTCTTCAACTTCAACCTTTCAAAGTTCATTGAGGAAGGATACGGAAAGCATATTTATGTATCAAGTTCGGAAGTAACTGCTTTCCGCGATCAGGACGATTTCTCAAAAATCACGAAGCAGAAGATTGTTTTGAAAACGCTGATACTGCTCACTTATATCAATAAGTATTTTGAAAAGATTCGGAAACAGAACAAGACACTATATCATCGCCCACTTCTTCTTACTCTCGTCAATTCCGTTGATACAAAAGATGCAGATTTGAAGCTGTTCTTCTCCGAATTGGAAAAGGTAGCCAAAAACGAAATAAGAAGCGACCTACTCGAAAAAGCTAAAGAAGAGCTCATAAAGGAATTTGAAGAAAACCCTCTATATGAATTTGAGGGTATCAATGTCTTAATTGACAAAGCTTCGCTCAAAAAGATTGTCTATAAAGATATTTTGAAGCAAATTTTCAACGCCAAATCATCTGGGAATATCGAAGTATTAAAAATACCAAGCAATAGGAATGAGATCATTTTCAAACTGCAAACCTCTGAAAAGCCCTTCGGGTTGATAAAAATCGGAGATATTTCTGGATGGCTTAAAGAAACTCTTGAGGGCTATGAAATTATTGAGAGTTTCGAGAATGAGAGCGTTTTCAAGCGGATCAACCACGATGACTCCGAAATCAACATTTTAATGGGCTCTCGCGCCTTTTATGAGGGCTGGGACTCAAACAGACCGAATATCCTCTTATTCGTAAATATCGGCATCGGAAGCGATGCAAAAAAATTCGTTCTGCAATCTGTTGGGCGAGGGGTTAGAATTGAGCCGCAAAAAAATAAACGAAAAAGAGTCTTGGAGCTACACAACGCAAAAGAGATAAAAGACGAAATCTTTAATAAAATCAGAAACGATATACAAATACTTGAAAGTTTGTTTGTATTCGGGACCAACGCCGAGAACTTAAAGGAAATAATCAAAGCACTAAAAGAAGAAAAACAGGAACAGGATTTAGGCACCGAATTTATCATAAATAAAGACGCTGAAAAGCGACTATTGCTTATACCTATTTATCGAGAATCAGAAAAGATATTTGCCGAAGAAAAAGAGCCGCAAAAATATGGAATCAGCCGAGAAGATTTAGCGCTGGCAAAATCAATGTTCAATTATCTTGGTGAAAAGGTAACTTTGGCAAAGTTTGAATGCGAAGTAAAAGTTATCAAAAAAGCGACTGAAAGTTTTGAAACCGCAGAGCAATACTTTGACTTTAGCGAAGAAAGATCAATTTCCGAACCTGATTTGTTGGTTGATAGGATATTGGATTACTTCAGCGTCAGGGATCAAGAGTTCGACAAATTCAAAAAGCTGGAAAATGAGATTGTCCATTTCAAGCGAGTAAAATTCAGCGATGGCGAGAAATTTAACCAAATAGTCAGCAAAATCAGAGAAGTAAAAGAGCTACCAGAAAAGGAACAAGAACTGAGAAAAGCTTTTGATTCCAAACAGCTCTCATTTGACGATATGCTTAAGAAAGCTCAAGCCCTAAGGGATAGCCAGAATTTTGAATACAAGAATAAGAAGCTAAAAATCAAATACATTCAGAATCATTACTATATTCCGTTGATTGTGTCCGAAAATGAGAAAGTTGACTATCTTAACCATATTATTGATGTTGAAAGCGAGGTCCGCTTTATCGAACAGTTGGAAGAATACTTGCAGAAAGACGATAATGCTTTCAAACAATTTGATTGGTGGATGTTTTCAAAACTCGATCAAACGCTGGACGAGGTCTATATCCCGTATTACAACCCGAAAGAAAACGATATGGCCAGATTTAAGCCCGACTTTATCTTCTGGATGCAAAAGGGCAAGAACTACACGATTTTGTTTGTTGATCCCAAAGGAACCGAACACACTGATGGATATAGAAAAATAGACGGTTATTCAAGAATATTTGAAAGCGGCGAGAAAAAGGAAAGCAAAGCGTTCGCTTTCAACGGATTCAATGTAAGCGCAAAACTTCTACTTAAACCGAAACGAGGGATAGCTGAAGTGCCAGACAATTACAGAAGATACTGGTTTGATAATTTTGGGGTATTTGCAAATAAAATCATATGAAAACGATAATTCTTGCCAGAGTATCAACACAGGAACAAAAAGAAGCGGGAAACTCGTTGCCAGCGCAACAAGCACGGCTTCGAACTTACATTGATCGAACTCCTCGGCTACAACTCGACAAAGAGTTCATCTTTGACGAGTCTGCATACAAAGAACATCGAAAAGAATTTGAAAAAGTTATTAAGTATATCGGTGGCCACAAAGAAGTCGTCGCGTTCTGTTGTGATAAAGTGGATCGGCTAACAAGAGATTTCCTTGTCGGCCTGCCTGACCTTGAGCGTTTGCGCCGCGAAGGAAAAATAGAGCTTCACTTCCCGTCAGACAATCTCGTTTTGCATCGGGACTCTCCCGCAACCGATTTATTCCACTTCAATATCGCGGTCAGTTTAGCGCAATACTACTCAAACGCCATCAGCGACAATACAAAACGAGCGTTTGAAACTAAAAGGCGCAATGGCGAGTGGGCTGGAAAACCGCGCATCGGCTACATCAACATTGACCTCGAAAATGGAAAAAAAGATATTGTCCCCGATCCAGAACGAGGGCATTTGATACAGAAGCTATTTGAACTCTATGCAACGGGCTCCTATTCAATAACATTGCTTTGGGAAAATCGCCCGAAGCAACATAGAGCTTATTTTGCAAGACACTTTTTATTACGGGATGGCCTATTCAAAAAAGCACGGGTCATACCCGCACCGCTATCAAGCGCTTATTACGAGAGAACTTTTTGATAAATGCCAAGAAGTAAGAAGCAGCAGACGCCGAATGCCCTCAAAACTTGCTTCGGCTGCTGATAACTTTATCTTCAAAGGGCTCCTGCCTTGCAAAAAATGCGGATGCCTCTACACCCCTGAAATGAAAATAAAGAAAAGCGGCCTCAAGTTTATCTATTACAGCTGCACGAACGCAAAGCATATCTGCAAACGGGTATATGTGCCCGAAAATACGCTTCTTGAGCCCATACAGAGGGTTTTTGAGAAGTTTAGGAAGATACCCAGCGAAGTTCAGAAGCGACTCGTTTCCGAGCTTCGTGCGTTGAATGATGGCGAGGCAGAGTTCCATAACCGAGAAATTGAACGCATACGGACTGAATATGACCGAGCGCAGAAAAGAGTTGATGCCCTTCTTGAGATGCGGCTCGACAAGAGTATTACATCCGATGACTATGACAAAAAGTTGCAAGAACTCAAAGACAAGCAATATCGGCTTAATGTTGAATTAGACGAATACACGAAAGCCGATCACGAGTATCATGTCTATGTAAATACGGTCATAAACCTCTCTCGCAGGATTGCCGACATTTTTGAAAGTTCTGAACCAATGGAAAAACGAGCCATACTCGGCTTCATACTTCAGAACCCGACCGTATCGGGCAAAAAGTTAGAGTTTACAATGCGAAAACCGTTTAATACGGTCCTCGAATTGGCTGCTTGTCCAACTGGGCTCCGGCGGTAGGATTCGAACCTACGACCCACTCCTTAACAGGGAGTTGCACTACCACTGTGCTACGCCGGAATGCGTGGTTATTTTTACATGATTTTGGTAAAAAATCAATAAAAACTTATAATTTTCTCCCATGGCAGATGAGGTTTGGTAAAATGGCCATAAGCCGCCGTTTGCCGGTAAATCGGTTTTCTTAAATTCAGCCGTTCAATAATCGCCTGCGGTCGGAAATCAAATTTTGATTTAACAAGTTCCGTTAAACTCTCCCCTTTTTCGTTTACAGCTTCAACCATCAGCGGATCGGCGCGACCGATGGCATAAGCCACTGAAACCAGGCATTCTTTAGCCAAATCATTTGCCACGATGTTTTTAGCGGCAAAGCGCGCCATATATGCCGCCGAGCGATCAACTTTTGTGGGATCTTTGCCTGAAAAACAGCCGCCGCCGTGAGGAATCAAGCCGCCATAAGTGTCAACCATTATTTTTCTTCCGGTGAGCCCCGTGTCGGCTTCAAAACCGCCGATGATAAATTTTCCGGTGGGATTTACCAAAATTTCAATATCCGAAATGTCCCCGATGAACGGTTTTATCAAATAATCTGTTAAAAGTTTTTTAATTTCATTATTCCCTATTTTTTCATCATGTTGGGCGCTTATAAGAACGCTTTTAATTTTTCCGTTTAGAACGGTAATCTGGGTTTTGCCATCGGGTTTGAGCCAGAAAAATTTTGGGCTTTCTTTTCTTAACTTTTCAAGGCCAGCCGCCAGTTGGTGGACTTTAACTAAAGCAAGCGGCAGATATTCCGGAGTTTCGCCGCAGGCAAAACCATACATAATCCCCTGATCTCCGGCGCCGCCGGTATCAACACCTAAAGATATATCGGGTGATTGTTTTACAACATTGGTTAAAATTTTTAAATCGTCGCGGCCATGGCTGCCGAACGTTTCAACCGCCACCCGCGCTTCCCTGTCCCGCTTGAGACATTCATCTAAAATAGCGTCGGAAATTTGGTCGCAAATTTTATCCGGGTGCCCCGAAGTGACACTTTCAACAGTGTATGTGCTGGCTTTAAACATACATAAATGATAACTATATTTGAAGCCGCGCAGTTTCGGGATTGAAAATTTCCGATATTTTATATATTGTAATAAATATGAATGGAAAAATTCCGGAAATAGTTTTAACCGGCGGGCCATGTTCCGGAAAAACAACCGGCCTGGCTTATATTTCAGAAAAGCTTATGGACCGCGGTTACCGCGTTTTCCTCGTTCCCGAAGTTCCGACAATGTTTATTTTAGGAGGAGTCCAAGATATTTCCCGTTTAGCCATTGAGGAGCCAAAAAAATATCTTGGTATTGAAAAAGAAATGCTTCTGACACATCTGGAATTGCGCCGCGCTTTCGGCCGCCTAGCTGATGTCTTCCAAGGCGAAAAACTGGTTAAGATTCTTGATCGCGGCGGAATGGATTTTTCAGCGTACATGCCCAAAGATTTTTGGAATGCCATTTTAGAAGACGCCGGATTAAAACTGCATCACGTGCGCGACAGCTACGATGCCGTAATTCACCTGGTAACAGCCGCGGTTGGCGCCGAACAATTTTACACAACTGAAAACAACAAGGCGCGTCGCGAAACCGCAGAAGAAGCGCGACTTGCCGATGATAAGACACTCAAAGCCTGGACAGGTCATCAACACGTTAAGATTATCGACAATTCCACCGATTTTGATGACAAAATGCGTCGGCTATTGGCCGCAACTTGCCGCATTTTGGGAATTCCCGTGCCCGTTGAGATAGAAAGAAAGTTTCTCCTCGCCTCAATGCCTAGTTTTGAAAGTTCCGAATTAATAAATGCCCAGAAGATTTTTATTGAACAAATATATTTGGCGCCGGATGGAAAAGAAGAAACGGAAATACGAATCAGAAAACGCAGCCAAAACGGCTCGTCAACTTATTACAGGACTTGGAAAAAAAATGTCTCGCCGGGCGTCAGGAACGAAACCGAGGAATTCATCACCGATTCGGATTACTTCCGCCTTTCGGCGCTGAAAGAGCCGGGAACTAGTATTATAAAAAAAATCCGATATTGTTTTGTATATAATTATCAGTATTTTGAACTGGATGAAATTGTGGAACCGGAACGCCTTGAAGGCCCGTACCTTCTAGAAATTGAACTTACCAAAGAAAATGATAAACTCGAATTGCCGCCGTTTCTTGATATCGTCCGCGAAGTCACGGGTGACGAAAGATATACTAATTACTTTATTTCCAGAAATTTATAAAAAACAGAACCCCCAATGTCGGGGGTTTTAAATTTTGATTTTTTTACTTTTCCGAGTCCTTTCGGCCGATATTCTGGCTATGGCAGATCCTCATGTGATCACTGTAGTAGTTAATATTGATTTTTCTGCGGCACAAATGACACGGCTTGCAAGCGCAAGATTCTTGTTCGCATTTGCATTCATGGTCGCAATAATAATCCGCTCTGCCACCCATGGTTTTGCCTCCTTTGGATTTTAAGAGCTGATTTTATTTGTTTTATATAACACATTATTTAAAAAATCAAGACCTTTAAAAATTAATAAAAATATGATATTCTATAGGAAGCGAGAATCCATGAAAAATTTTTATTTGTTTTTAATTTTAATCTTTCTATTCTTATTTTCAAACGGCAATTTATCGCTCGCGGCCGGAACAACCGAACAAACCAATTATTGGTTCAGAGACGACGACGGCAGTGAAGCCGAGGCCACCGGCTACGGAGCGTCCGACGCTCTGGTAAACGAAAATATAATGAATGTTTTCGGCGGCACGAATCTTAGAATAAGAATTTCGTTTAAAGCGGCTTCCAGCGACGTTGTTATAAGCCCCCGGATTGAATATAAAGAAGCTATAAATTGCGATGGCGGCGGCTGGTCGGCTATTACCGCTTCAAGCGATAATTTCAAACTGGAATCGTCCCCAAATTTTAATGACGGCGCCTCAACTGCCCAGCAAATATCCTCGGGCCAATTTATAAGCGGCCAAATTTTAGAATCAACAAACCCGGCTTCTTCAACAACAATTCCAAAAAATAAATCAACCGAATACGAATGGTCGATTAAACTATCGGAAGCTATTCAAAACGACGCAACTTACGCTTTCAGAATTTCCGATGGCGGAGTCGCTTTAAACACCTACAGCGCTTGCGCCCTTTTAACCACCAAGCTTACGGCGGTGCCCGACACCGGCGTCGTCTGGAGCCAAACCGATTATTGGTTTCGCGATGACGACGGAAGCGAAACAACGGCGAGCGGTTTGACCGTTCAGAATATTTTGAAAAATACGCCCCTTCAAATCCATGACCAGAATGTTTATAACGCAATAAGAGAATTTCGTTTGCGATTCGCCTTAAGAGCCAATAATGACGTCGGAGCCATTAAGCCGCGGCTTGAATTTAAGTCCGGAAAAGACGGCTGCTCCGATAGCGGCGGTTGGCAAATTTTGGGGGCAAATACCAAAGCCGAATTTGTACTTCGCGACTCCCCTAACATTTTTAATAATACGCCGACCACCCAGCAGCTCACGGCCGGCCCCGGTTTTACGCCAGGACTTTTTTTAGACGCTCAAAATTCGTCTTCGGATTTCAGCGTAGTCGCCAGAAATGGTAAAATCGAATATGAGTGGTCGCTTAAAAACGCCGTAAATGAATTGGCCGAGATGGGACCTGACAATGTTTATTATTTCCGATTAACCAACGATGGCGCCCCGCTTAGCCTTTATAGCGCTTGTCCGAATCTACTTTTTGGTTTAACTCCTGCTGGCCAGCCGACGGAAATCCGTTTTTCCGGCCAGGCCTATCCGGAGTCCGTTATTACTATCTATGCCAAAGACTCAAACGTAAAGTTTCCCATAAAGCAGGAGGAAATTAAATCCTCTGATGGCGCCTTTGATATAAGCTACACTGGCATCCTGCCCAATGTTTACAATTATATTTTAACAATCGCCGATAAAGAGGGTAAAAGCAGCCAGATAAAATCTTACAGTTTAGATGTTTACGCCAATTCGCTCGTTTTAAAAAACATTTTTGCTCCGCCCACTTTGGGTATGCTAAAACCAGCGGTTGTAAAAAGCGATTCTGTTTCTGCCGCGGGTTATGGCAGTCCCGGTAGCGAGATCGGGTACGAGGTTGACGATGGGGTAATAAACGGAAAGACAAACGTTGAGAAAGACGGAACATATAAAATAACTTTTGATGCCGCCGGCTTGAACTCGGGCGAACATCGCCTTAAAACCAGGCAAGTCGCCGGTTATTTTGGATTGAGAAAAAGCGACTGGTCCCCCGTTGTTATTTTCACGATTTATGACCTGCAAAACCCCAAAGCGGATTTTAACGGCGACGGCAAAATCAACATCCAAGATGCGGGAATATTTCTTACAAGATGGTATTCAAAAGACGATGACAAAAAAATGAAAAATGATTTAAATGGAGATGGAAAAATTAACATCTCCGATTTTAGCGTTTTTATGAAGGCCTTTTGGGCTTCACCTCTAAAATAGCTGTAAATTATTTAAATCCGCCTTAATCCGAAACTTCTACAACTCCGGTAACCGACGGATTTAAATGGTTGTGGTATTTCCAGTTTCCAACTTTATCAAAAGTGAAAGAGTAGCTCTCGCCCGTATTTAATCCTTTTAAAGCGTCAAAGCCGGGATAAACCTGATGAGTCGGGTGAATTGCCGAAGCCGGCCAGATCGGTTCCGAATTGTTATTTATCCAAGTTACGATATCACCTTTTTTGATTTTCAATTCTCTTGGGACAAATTGATTCTCTTTATATTCAACCGTCCATGTTTTTGGGGCAACGACAATTGTTTCTGTTTTCGGAGCAGTGATCGTCGTTGATTCCGGCATCGATGTCGGTGCTTGCTTTACGCCATAAAACTTAAAACCAATATAAGCGGCGGTTACCGCCGCCAAAGCTATAATTATTAAAATAATTTTTTTCATAATTTTAATTAATTTTTAATTTTAATATCCTTCCAATTTTTTCAGATGCTGGTGCTGGCGGATTTTTTCAAGCGCCTTAAATTCAATTTGGCGGATTCTTTCCCGAGTCACGCCGAATTCATTGCCGACTTCTTCCAAAGTGTGGGTGACGCCGTCTTCAAGGCCAAAGCGCATTTTAAGTATTTTCTGCTCCCGCGGAGCAAGATCGTTAATTATTTCCTTGATTTGGTCTCCCAAAAGATGCAAAGCCGCGGCTTGAGCCGGCGTCTGTCCCTTTTCGTCTTCGATAAAATCGCCCAAAGACGAGTCTTCGTCTTCGTCGCCCACCGGCGCCTCAAAAGAAATGGTTTCTTGGGAAATTTTTATAATATGGCGCACTTTTTCAACATCAATGCCCATTTCCGTCGCAATTTCTTCCGGCAACGGTTCGCGCCCCAAATCCTGAAGCAGGCGGCGCTTTACCTGGGTGTACTTGGAAATCGTCTCAACCATATGAACCGGGATCCTGATGGTGCGCGACTGATCGGCAAGAGCTCTTGTAATCGCCTGCCTTATCCACCAAGTAGCATAGGTTGAAAATTTAAAACCTCTTCGGTAATCAAACTTATCGACGGCCCGGGCCAAGCCGATGTTTCCTTCCTGAATCAAATCAAGCAAGGTCAGATTCGGAGACCTTCCGACATAACGTTTGGCAATTGACACCACCAGACGCAAATTGGCTGAGATTAATTTATTGCGGGCCTCCATGTCGCCTTTCTCGTTTTTTCTGGCCAATTCTTTTTCTTGATCGCCATTAAGAAGCGGGGTCTTGCCAATTTCCCTTAAATACATTTGTACCGAATCGGAGGTGATGGTGTCGTCGGCTTCTATATTTAAAGCGCGATTTAATTCTTCTTCGGTCGGTTCCGGTTCGGTCTCTTTTAAAAAACCCCGGCTTTCCTCGACTTTGATGTCGGTTTCATCCAACTTGTCATAAAGACGTTCTAATTCAAGAATGTCTTTTTCAACGTTCGGGAAAAATTTTAAAATTTCCGCTTCGGTCACAAAACCCCTTTGCCGACCTCTTTTGATTATCGCCTGAACCCTTTCTTCAAAAACCCTTTCTTTTTTGGAAGGTTTTTTAGCAGCTTCTTTTTTCTTTTTAGCTGCCTCATTTTTAGTCCTCACCGCAATTCTTTTAAGTGCGGTTTCTCGGGTAACAAACTTTTCTTTTTTCGGTTTAGCGGATCTTATTGTTTTAATTTTTTTGGTCTTAGGTTTTTTTATTTTTTTTGCCATAAATTTATAAATCGCTCTAATTTTTGGACAAAATATTAAGCTTCTCCGATATATTTTGAAGTTCTTTTGAAAGGGAGGTTAATTTTTCATTTTCTTCAAACCCCTCGCCGGAACTGCTAATTAAAATGGCATTTTCCTGTTTTTTAATTTCCTGGCTGATTTTTTGTTTTAACTCTTTGTAATGCTCTTTTTCTATTTCTTTCATTAAAGATTCCACTTCTTCCCCGATATTGAAATCCGGGCCGCTTTTTTCCAACTCATAATCCGCCATAAGAAACAAAAAATCCAGATATGGCCTGAGATGGGGCGGAAGAGCCATCCTGACATTTGAGAAATTCCCTTGGTTTGATGAAAAAGACGATAAAAGCTCAAAATATTTTGGCGGTAAAATAGAGATTGTTTTAGCCGCTTGATTAATTAATTCCGGCGTTTTTAATAATAACGCCAAAAGCCGTTCGCTCAAAATTTCTTTTCGCGTCTTAACATCCGTTTGTTTAATGGGCGCTTCTATTGATTTTGCCGAATTAAACGACTCTAATTCAATTTGTTCCATCTCTTCTTCAAGATCGTTTTCCGAGACCCCCAACTTAAGCGATAATTCCCTGATCCAATGGCTACGCTCCATGGCCGAGGGCAATCTTTTAATTTCAGAAAGCAGGGTTATAGCAATAAATTTTTTTCCTTCGAGTGCCTTGGAATCAAATTTTTTTAAAATTTGATTAAAATAATAAGCCATTATCGGTTCGGCCGACTGAATGATTTTTTCAAATTCTTTCGGCTGTTCTTTAACAAAATCGGCCGGGTCCTTTCCTTCCGCAAGCCCCAAAACCGAAATGTTAAAGCCGGAATTTTGAGCCAAATCGACGCCGCGTTTGGTGGCCCGAAATCCAGCTTCGTCCATGTCAAACGCCAAAATAAGATTATTGGTTAATCTTTTTAAAATTATCAATTGATCTTCAGTTAAAGCCGTACCGGAAGTGGCGATAATGTTTTTCACGCCGTCTTGCCATGGCAAAAGCGCGTCCATTTGGCCTTCAACTAAAATCGCTTTATCCTTTTTTTTGATTTCTATTTTGGCTTTATCCAAACCGTAGAGCATCCGACTTTTACTGTATAAAATCGTCTCCGGAGAATTAATGTATTTTCCGCTGTCGGCATACTCGGTTTTAGAAGGAACAACGTCATTCATAATCCGGCCGGAAAAAGCCACCGCTCTGCCATTCGCGTCAAAAATTGGAAATATCAGACGATTTCTGAAACGGTCGTGGTATTTTTCTCCCTTTAAAATTAAACCGGCGCGTTCCATTTCATTTTCTTTATAACCGTTTCTTTTTAAAAACAATAAAAGCAAATCCCATGAGTCCGGCGCATAGCCAAGCCGCCATTCATCAATGGTTTCGTCATTAAGCCCCCTATTGTGCAAATAATTAATAATCGGATTATTAAGCTGTTGCGTAAAAAATTGCGCGGCTTTTTCGCAAATTTCATACAGGTGATCTTTTTCCGAACGTAATTTGGGATCATCGCGTTGGAGCACTATGCCCGCTTTTTCCGCCAGTATTTTTAAGGCGTCTTTAAACTCAATGTTTTCTATTTTCTCTACAAAAGTGAAAATATCGCCGCCTTCGCCGCAGCCAAAACAATGCCAACTCTGGCGCGATGGGCTGACCATAAACGAAGGAGTCTTTTCATTATGAAACGGGCAAAGCGCCCTATGGTTGACGCCGGCCTTCTGCAGCCGAATATAACCCGATATGACATCGGTGATATTCAACCGCTCTTTTATTTGCTGGACATTGTCAGTCATATTCCACTTTAACTTGCAGCCATTGGCCGCTACCAATTGTAAAATTGTAACTGTCGCGGGTCGGCGCAATGGGACCGTCCGGATCCATTGGTTTTAAAACATAATTTCCCGGTCTTAGAGGAATTTGGAAAGTTCCGTCATCGTGGGTACGAACTGAAATAAACGGTTTGGAAAAATCACTATTGGAAAAAATATCCAAAAAGACCTCAAGCGCTCTTCCGTCGCCCAAAGCCACTTTTCCCGAAATGCCGGAATTAATAATATTGCCTTCAACCGCTGGCGCCTGAAAAGTATTTAAGATAAAATTATCTTTGGACGCCGGTGCGGCCGGATTATTTTGCGAAGTTTTATAAAAATAAAAAACAAGCGCGCCGATGCCCGCCAAAACAATAATACCCACAAAAATTAATAATTTAAATTTTGTCATTTTATTTACTGTAATTGTTCCAGTATTTTTTGTAAATCTTGAGGATTTTGCGCGCCTTGAATTCCTTGTATTATCCCGATCAATTTTTCAACATACGGCGTGAGAAAATAAAAAGCGCCTAAAATTATTCCGATATAAATTACGTATCTGAAAATCGCCCAAAAACGGCGCCATTTTTCCGCCCGCCAGAGTTTTTCAACCAAAATAAGATTTTTTTAGCTGATTTCTTATCGATACAATTCGTTAATTGATTTCTAAATCTGTTCCAAAGTTGCTTTTATGTTTTCCAGAATAGAAGCGGAATATTGACCAGATGGCGCGAGCGCCCCACCTCCCCCAGTCGTACCCAAAAGTACATTTTGTAGTTGCAACAAAATACTATCTATCTGCTGAAAAATTGCTGGCAAAAGAGAAGGATTACTCACAACAAGATCTAATGACTGTTGATTGAGAGTAATAAGCTGAAGAGTCAAAGCGGTGGCGGTTGAATTCGCGGAAACCGACGCTAAAAGTGACGCAAACAGCGAGCTGGATTGCTGTAAAACCCCCGAAAGAGTAGAGTCGTTTTTTGACGCTAAATCTTTAGCTTGAGCATTAAGGTTGATTAATTGACTAACCAAAGATAGTGATATCGAACTTCCTGCAGAACCCGAGGCATTAATAATACTAAAAGGCGTATCGCTCCTATCGTATTCTCCCGGCTCGCCGGCCCTTAAAATTACTATTTTGTATGATGAGCCGGGCGAAACAACGCTTTGATCGCCCGGAATTGTCCAAGTATAACTCCCGTTGGAGGCGGAGACATAATTGGCTATAAGACTGACAGGATTTTGATACGCGCCTGTGTAGCTTGTGTCATACAATTCAATTCGTAGTTGCTTGGTTGTATCGCCGGTAGCTGCCCATTTTAGTGCGTAAGCAGACCCCTTCTGCCACGCCTCTCCTCCGTTCGGCGAAAGAACTTGAATGGAGGGCTGGGTGGAAGCGCAGCTGAAGTTTGCGTATTCGTTATTGCCATCAATTACTGTGTTCGCAGACCCTCCGCAACTACTGCCCCATGTAACCGGAGTGCCTTTTTGACCGCTTGCTGTCACCACGCAGGTGCCCATCCCTGTACAACTAAAACGTGTCGGATTGCCGACAGTCGGAGAAGGCGCATCTCCCCAGCATTTCTGCTCTGTTGTTGCACCGTTAAAAACGCATTTCACTTGCTCCGAAACCGTTGTGGACGTGACTTCACCAACATTTACACTAATACTTGTTTTTGCCTCTTGGCCTCCTTGGAAACTAACAATATAGAAAACTGGGTGGTAAATACCAGCTTTGTAGTAAATATGAGAGAAGGCAGCGGTTTGGGTGAAAGGTGTTGCGTGCTGAGCTGGAGCTCCCTCTTTGCCAACACGGAATTCTTCATCTCCCCAAACGACGCGATAACTTAAATTGCCATTATTGGGGTCATAAGCATTAATAGTCCATAGCCCTTCTTCGCCAACCTTAAGCGTGGTCGGACCCTTAATACCGGAGATAATCGGCGGCTGGACAGTTGTGGTTTTGTCGCTAATGACAACTGTAAATCGTTCTTTGCCGTAAGCGCCCGATTCGTCTTTGGCAAAAATCGTAATGTAATAAACTCCGCTCTTCACAGGCGTCCCGGAGAGAATAATTTGCTCAGTTCTACACTCTTTGCTCACCTCGCAAGCTGAAGCGCCCCAATTGAGACCAGGTATTCCTCCTTCAGGATGAACCGAGTAATTGCCTGAACCGCCGGATGCTCTAAATGTTGCTGTAAAATTTTCTCTAACCATACCGCGTAAATCCGAATCGGTAGAAATCTTAAGTTTTTCAACCGGCAAAACGTCTCCTTCGCATCCTTCCTCGGAACAAATCTGGCTGACCAATTTTCTAAAGATTTCGCTGGCAATGGCGCGACTCTTTGGGCCGAAATAGCCAGTGGGGTTAATGCCATTGGCGCTTTGGAATTTTTTTACTGCCTGAACTGTTAAGAGTCCGTAATAACTGGAAATCGGACCGGCATAATAACCTTGGTCAGTTAAAAATTCCTGCAAATCCCGGACATCATCGCCTCTGATTCCAAAGAAGAGGTTACGGTTGAAGCTGGGAATGTTTTGCGGAATAGCAATTGCTTGCTGCGGAACAGAAGGAGTTGAAACGTTGGTTTGTTTTAAAGTATTTATCTGAACTTGAAGCGCCTGAATCTGCTGAAACAAAGAGTCTATTGTCGCTTGATTGCCAACCGACTGGGCCGAAACTAAACCGGGCGCCGCCAAAACAACGGTAAAAACAGCAATTAACGAGTATTTAAAACAATTTTTCATAATTTAATTTTTAATTTTATATTTAATAAATAATCATATCCATAATATATATCACACCAAATTACGTATTTGCAAGCGATCGATTCTAAATACGTAATTTAAAAAATTTAAAGACGTTGATAAGTGAATAAATTAACCTTTCCGGCTTAAAAATGCCAGCGCTAGAGCGGCAAAAAACAATCCGATGTCGCGAAAAACAATATCAAAAGCGCCAAGATTAAAGACAATAATTCCTAAAATAGTCAGTGCCGAAAGAATCGCGCTGTAAAACTGTAATTTTCCGGAAATAAGCCAGAAACCCAATGTTAATTCATAGAAACTAAATCCCGCCAGTATCAAACCAGTCGGCAATATATTTCTTAAAAACACCGGAAAAAATCCAATCCAATCGTTGGGATTTAAAAATGAAAAAATTGCGGCATAAAAAAATACGAAAGCAATGCCAAATCGCAAAAAAATCAGAGCCGTTTTTTGTTGCGGCATTAAAGCTGATTTAAATCAGTGTCCAGTTGTTTTAGATCCTGATCCGGATTGCCGACATCAACCGCGTTTAAGTCTTTGTCAATAGCGGTTGTAGTATCGTCACTGGAAAGTGGCGCTTCCAATCGGCTCAAAAAGCCATACTGCCAGGCAGTCCAGGCAAGCGCCAAGACAACAACTACGATTAGAATCCAAATCCAAGTTTTTGATGTGTTCATAAATTTAAAAATTTAAGCTTTTTAATTCCTGAAGCGCGCTCTGAACCGCTTCGCGAGCGCTTTTCATTGCTCCATCGCGAAGCCCAAACAGATCATCCTTAAGCTGTTCTTTTACGGCCTTAAACACCGCGCCGAGTTTATCCTCAGAGGTGAAAGTGGCGGTATAAGTTTTTTTAGCTTGATTTTCAACAGCGGTTCGGGCAGTTTCAATGGCGGTTTTGGCATTTTGGATTGCCGTTTTAACAGCCACAACATCTTTACCGTTAGCTCCGGCTTTATCGGAACGTAATTCCACTTTAGAAAGAATTTCCGATAGACGGTTTAGCGTATTATTAAAATGGTCAGTCCACTGAGTGTTTAGGCGCGCCATTTGTTCGTCAAGCCGCGTAGCGATTTGTTTCTTTTTTTCGTCGCGCAGTTTGCTGATTTTATCTTTTAACTCCGCCTGGCGCGTTTCAGCCATCTTTTTGGCTTCTTCCCGCACAGTTTCAAGGCGCTTTTTTGCCGCATCGCTCGTATTTTTCAACTGGGTATTTAATTCCGCTCTTTTGGTTTTTATAGCTTCTGATTCGGTTTTTTCTTGAGTTTTTATATTGCCAATATTCTGGCGCAAATCTTTGACGCGATCTTTTAATCCGGCGCCGGTAGTCGGCGCGATAGTTTGGGCCGCGACCGAAAAAGTAAACGCAAAAAACAAAACGGTAACAATAAAAATGTTTTTAAATTTTTTACCCATATTTAGCTTATTTTTAATAATAATTATCGAGCGATGTCTTAATATTTTATATCTTACCACCACGAGCTTTTTCAGGCAATAAAGTTTTGCGCACCTTATTTTTTTGAAAGCTCTTCGGGGCCATGGGCCGCGTGAGCCGCCGCTTCTTCTTTCGCCCGTTTTTTCTTTTCTTTTTTGGTAAGTTTAGCCAAAACATCAATCACCTCTCGCCCGTTGTAAAAGCCGCAATGAGCGCAAATATGATGCGGTAAAATAGCCTTGTCGCACTTGGGACAGGTTGAAAGAAATGTTTTTGTCAAAGCCAAATGAGACCGCCTCCGGTTTCTTTTCCCCTTCGTATGTTTCTTTACCTGCACGCCTCCCATATATCTAAAATCTCTGAATTCTAATCTCTAATTTCTAAACAAAAAAAGATTAGCATAAAATAAATTTCTTAGCAACGTTTAAAATCACGGCATTATAAGACGATCGTCAATTTTTGCCGTGATTTTATTTTTTTATCAGATAATATATCTTTGGATTATTCTCCCGCTTTTTCAGATTATTCTTCCGCTCCCAAAATTTCACAGAATATTTTCAAAATGTAATTTGAGTTCCGATTCATTAGTAACTTTAGTGGCTTCAAAAAATCTAACGTAGGGTCTAATCTGAAAAATTTCCGTGATAAATTCAATTTCATTTAAGCAATTATATGGATAAACGAAAACGCTTTTCTGTAAGGAATAAAAACCAAGGTCGCTGAGCTTATCACGCAAGGCATTTCGAGCCGGCCTTTTTGATTCCGGAATATCAAAAGTAACTACTCGCCACTTCTTATCCCAAAAGGTTGGTTTCTTGATTGTCATGTTATCTAAATCAAAAGCAATGATTTTTTTCTTTCCTTTTTCCGTTAGTATAATCCGACATATTCCGTTGGGACTTTCTTTAAAATCAATTAACTTGTCATAATAAAACTCGCGAATACAATCTCTAAGATAACTTCTTTTCATTTTGCGCCATTCTTTGGGAATATCGCCTATAATTTTAAAATATTGCTGAGGCGATCGATGCAAACCAATGGCAACGCCGGCCATTAGCGTAAACAAAATTTTTCTTTTGAAAAGGCTTCTCATAATAAATCCTAGCAATTCATGGATTTTAACAGTAGATAGATTTTAGTAAAGCTAAGCTATAAGTATATTACGGCACTTTGCGACGATCGTCAATTTTTGCCGTAATTTTATAATTTATTAACACACCTTAATTGTTAACGTATTCCAAGCCGATCGGAAAATTGTGCGTTAATTTATATTTTATTTCCTAAATCCTGAATTCTCCGAAACATTCTTGGCAAATGAAAACCGCCGGGGAAACGACGGTAGAAATGTTTAAAACGGTTATTTTTTAGAATTAGAGAGATATTTTTGCCGACGATGACATCTATGTTTTTTGTTGATATAACATTCATGTTCTCTATGCCACTCTACTTCTCTTACATCGCCCATAGGGTCATTAAAATTAATATCAACTGATTTATATCTATCTAAAATCTCCCCTCTGGTCAAACATAAATTACATTCAACATCGTTCACACCAGTCAAGCCTTCGTAGGAATTTCGAGTAGAGGCGGAAAAGATTTTCCTTTTAGGATGGGGACATGAGTTTTTAAGCTCGCGTTGCTTGCGTTGAATTTCATCTGAAATGCGGCTGGCTTCACGACGAAGTTTGCCTATTTCCATATCCAATCTCATTGATCGGGCTATAGATTTGCCCAATAATCGCTTTTGTTCTGTCATTTAATTCCCTCCGTAGATAGGTTAAAGAGCTAATTTATGACTAAATATATAACATATATATTATTAAGGCGTCAAGGGTTTGTAATTTTTTATAAAAATTTTTATTATAAAAATTTTTATGATAAAATATAATTATAAAATATTTTAGTTTATGAAATTCACCCATCTACACGTCCATTCCCACTATAGTCTCTTAGATGGTCTTATAAAGATTGATGATTTGGTGGCAAAAACCAAAGAACTGGGCATGGATTCTATTGCTTTAACCGATCATGGCGCGATTTATGGCGCCGTTGAATTTTTTCAAAAGGCTAAAAAGGCCGGAATAAAACCGATTATCGGATGCGAAGTTTATGTGGCAAACGAGAGTATGGCCGATAAAAATCCCGGCGCCGGCAACAAGCGTTTTCATCTTACCCTTCTTGTTAAAAATAAAATTGGCTACCAAAACCTGGTTCAATTGATAACCCGGGCTAATCTTGACGGCTTTTACTACAAGCCGCGGGTTGATAAAAATTTACTCCGCCGGCACGCCGAGGGTTTAATCTGCATGAGCGGTTGCCACCAGGCCGAAGTCCCCCATTTAATAAATTCTAATCAGATTGAAAAAGCAGAAAACACGGCAAAAGAATACCGGGAAATTTTTGGTCCGGATAATTTCTATATAGAAATTCAGCCACACTTTGCGCAGTCGGAAAATAAAGAACTTTATCAAAACATAATCGCGCTAGCCCAAAAATTAAAAATGCCGTTGGTGGCGACTAATGATACTCATTATCTTAATAAAGATGATGAAAATTATCATGATGTGCTTTTGGCGGTGGGCACGGGCAATAAAGTTTCTGACCCCAATCGTTTATCACTTAAAGGTTTTGATTTGTCTCTTAAATCGGCAGAAGAAATGACCGAATTTTTTAAAGACTTGCCGGAAGCAATTCTAAATACTCAAAAAATCGCTGACGCTGTTGATTTTGAATTTGAATTCGGCAAAACCCAATTTCCTCATTTCGAACTTCCCGAAGGCGAAACCGCGGAAAGTTATTTGGAAAAATTGGCTATTGAGGGACTTAAGAAACGTTTTGGATACAACTCTTTAAGTGAGACATCAAAAGAGCTCGCCGACCGATTTAATTTTGAGCTTGGGGTTATCCAAAGAACCGGCTTTGCATCTTACATATTAATCGTCTGGGATATTGTAAATTGGGCAAAAAATCAGGGAATAACCGTGGGTCCAGGCCGGGGTTCGGCCGCCGGTTCATTTATTTCATATTTAATCGGCATCACTAATATTGACCCCCTAAAATACACGCTGCTTTTTGAAAGATTTTTAAATCTTGACCGCATAGCGCCGCCCGATATCGACTTGGATTTTGCCGACCACCGGCGCGACGAGGTGTTAGATTATATCGCCCAAAAATACGGCAGAGACCAGGTCGCCCAAATCATAACATTCGGCACCATGGCGGCCCGCGCCGCTATAAGAGACGCCGGCAGGGCCCTGGGATTAAGTTACGGTTTTTGCGATAGAATCGCCAAAATGGTGCCTTTTAACACCCAGGGCAGCGACAACACCAAGAGCCCTTTGGAAAAAGCGATAGAAAATGTCGGAGAACTTAAACAGGCAATAGACACCGATCCGCAGGCACGCCAATTGATCCAGACCGCAAAAAAATTGGAAGGCGTGGCGCGCCACGCTTCAACCCACGCTTGCGGCGTCGTTATCACCAAAAATCCTATTGTTGAATATATGCCTCTTCAATGGGCCGTTAAGTCCGGAAGCAAAAAAGATAAGGATAAGGAAGAAGCGCTGGTAACCCAATATGACATGCGTTCGGTGGAAGCTCTTGGCCTCTTAAAAATGGATATATTGGGGTTAAGAAACCTGACAACAATAGAAAAAACGCTCCGGCTTATTGAGCAAAATTACGGGAAAAAAATAAATATTGATGATATTCCTCTTGATAGCCCGGAAGTTTTTAATATGCTTCAGCGCGCCGACACCACGGGCGTTTTCCAGCTTGAGTCAAACGGCATGCGCCGATATCTTAAAGAATTAAAACCAACGGAGCTTGAAGATATTATCGTGATGGTCGCGGCTTTTCGTCCCGGACCGATGGAATTTATTCCGACATATATCGCCAGAAAAAATGGAAAAGAAAAAGTGACCTATCTGCATCCCGGGCTTGAATCAATTTTAAAAAGCACATATGGAGTCGCCATTTACCAAGAACAGGTATTGCGCATAGCCAATCAGTTGGCGGGTTTTACCTTATCCGAAGCCGATATCTTGAGAAAAGCCGTCGGTAAAAAAATTAAAAAACTTCTTGATGAACAGTCGGAAAAATTTATAAAAGGATTAATTAATAACGGGATTAATAATATAACGGCGGAAAAAATCTGGCATTTTATTGAACCGTTTGCCCGCTATGGGTTTAACCGGAGTCACGCGGCTTGTTACGCGTTAATTGCTTATCAAACTGCCTATCTCAAGGCTCATTATCCTGGCGAATTCATGACGTCACTTTTAAATGCCGAGAGTTTTGATTTAGACCGTGTGGCCGTGTTAATGAGCGAAGCTAAAAAAATGGGAATTGATATTTTACCGCCGGATATCAACGAAAGCTTAAAAGACTTTACATTGATAAAAGATGAAAAACAAAAAATCAGATTTGGATTATCAGCGATAAAAAATCTAAGCGCCAATACCGTTCTAAGCGCGATAACGCAAAGACAGCAATACGGATTATTCGCTAATTTGCAAAATTTCCTTGAAAGAATGCCTCTTCAAGATCTGAATAAAAAATCGTTAGAAGCGCTTATAAAATGCGGTGCCATGGATTCTTTTGCCGAACGGCGGTTTTTGCTGTCCAATATTGAAGAACTTCAGCGCTACGGCAGAGATAAAAATAAAAATAATAATTCGCCCCAAACCGGGCTCTTTGATTCTTATTCAGCATTAGCGCCATTAAAATTGGTTCCGGCCGAACCTGCGGTAAAAAAAGAAAAATTATCCTGGGAAAAAGAATTTTTGGGGCTATACACCTCGGAACATCCCATGCAGGAATATCGGGAAATAATGGAAAAAAAATCGTTGTTGATTCAAAAGATTAAACCGAATTTAATCGGACAAAAAATCGCCGTTGGCGGATTGATTTCGGGAATTCAAAAATTTGTCACCAAAAACGGCAAACTAATGCTCTTTACAAAACTGGAAGATTGGGCTAATAAGATAGAGGTGGTCGTATTTCCCGATCTCTTAGAAAAAAATCCTGAATTTTGGCAGCAGGACAAGATTGTGTTAGTCCAAGGCAAGGTTTCCGAACGCAATGGAACCTTAAGCATAATCTGCGACGCCGCGCAGGAATTTAAAATTTAAATCAAAAAAATTATGGAAATAATTGAAAAACAAACACAAGAAAGCGATTCAAAAACAATAGAAACCTTGCCGGATGGAACTACTGTCGAAAAAGAGATTATTCGCATTAAGAACTTAAATGGCACAGAGGTGGCGCTTGAAAAAACCTTAAAAACTAAAGGGGAAGAATATCTTGAAGAAACAATCAGAGACGTAGCTTCCGGAAAAATACTTGTTTATACTAATTTTGAAGAATTATTACAAATAAGCAGCGGTGAAACATTTTTAGAAAAGGTTTTTGGAGTGCCGCAACGCGAAGATCAAAAAAGTGCTATCGCTTTTTTACCAAAACAATTTATGAAGAAAACTATTGATAAAATAAGAGGAAATTAAAATGGTAGAAAATAAATCAAAAAAATTATTAACTCATCAGGAACTGGGAACCCGGTTAGATTTATATTCATTTCATGAAATTGCGCCCGGCGCAGTGTTTTGGCATGGTAAAGGAATGATTATTTGGCGCGAGCTCGAAAAATATCTCCGAGAAAAATTGGATGCCCTTGGATATCAAGAGGTTTCAACGCCAGTAATGGTGAAAAGGGAACTTTTTGAAAAATCTGGTCATTGGCAGCACTATCGCGAAAAAATGTTCACACTTGATATTGACAGCGAGATATACGTTTTAAAACCGATGAATTGTCCTGAAAGCACGCTCATCTACTCTTCCCGGACCCGTTCTTATCGTGACTTGCCGATCAGGATGTCAGAAATAACTGATCGAATTCACCGAAAAGAGTTATCGGGAGTGGTCGGCGGCTTGCTTAGGGTTATACAAATGACCCAGGACGATGCCCATCATTACGTCCGACCCGACCAAATTGAACATGAAGTCTCCGATATAATGGGGCTGATTAAAGAATTCTACTCTCATTTTGACATGCCGTTATCGTTCAATCTAGCAACGAGACCGGAGAACTCCATGGGAGATGCAAAAGTTTGGGCGGAAGCAGAGCATGACTTGGAGTCGGCGCTCAAAAAAGCAAAGGTTAAATATCAAGTCAAAGAAAAAGACGGTGCTTTCTACGGCCCTAAAATAGATGTCAATGCCACGGACTCGCAAAAACGCGAATGGACAATAGCCACCATTCAGCTTGATTTTCAGATGCCAGAAAAATTCAAACTTGAATATGTTGCCGAAGACGGCTTTAAAAAAAGACCAGTCATGATCCATCGAGCAATAGCCGGCACTTTTGAACGATTCATCGGCATTCTTGTTGAAAATTATCAAGGGGCTTTTCCAATTTGGCTCTCTCCTGTTCAGGTTAAAGTTTTAAATCTTACCGACCGGAATGAAAAATATGCAAAAAAGATTGCCGCTGAACTTATAGCCGATGGATTAAGGGTGGAATTAAATACGGCTAATGAAACTATCGGAAAAAGAATCCGCGAAGCCGAACTGGAAAAAATTCCCTATATTCTGGTCGTCGGCGACAAGGAAGAAAAATCCGATACTGTCGCCGTCCGAGAGCGCGGCAAGGGCGATTTAGGCGCCCAAAAACTGGAAAAATTCAAATCAAAAATTCTTTCCGAAATCGCAAAAAAATCCGCGCTTGCGCCGCCGAAGCGACTACAGCGACGCGAAGGCGCGTGATATTCCCTATAGTGGATGAAATATAAAAAGTGTCATGGGGAATGGAAAACCTACTCCGCTCTAATTTTATAGAAATTTATGGCAAAAGTAATCGTTATCGTAGGGCCGACGGCTTCGGGGAAATCAGCGCTGGCTATATATTTAGCTAAAAAACTTGGCGCAGAAATTATTTCGGCGGATTCTAGGCAAATTTATAGAGGGATGGATATTGGAACCGGAAAAGTCACTAAAACCGAACAAAAGCAGATAAAACACTGGCTGATTGATATTGTCAGCCCCAAAACCAATTTCAGCGCCGCCCAGTTTAAAAAACTGGCCGATAAAAAAATAGAAGATATTTTGAAACTCGGCAAATTGCCGATTATTGTCGGCGGCACTGGTTTCTGGATCAAAGCGGTAATTGACAATGTTGAATTTCCAAAAGTGAAACCCGACTGGAAATTGAGAAAAAAGCTGGACAGAAAATCCGCCGACGCGCTCTTTACAATGCTTCAAAATCTTGACCTTGACCGAGCAGCAGAAATAGATCAATTTAATAAAGTCCGGCTCATTCGAGCAATTGAAATTGCCAA
>Ga0075872_116_pt1 | contig 11743 bp, 13 predicted proteins | sample RifGroA1_FD_68295 | JGI IMG/M metagenome (GOLD analysis project Ga0075872, IMG submission 68295) | Parcubacteria (Azambacteria) bacterium GW2011_GWA1_42_19
GCGCGACGAGGCAAAAGACAGAATTAGATCATTGGGCGGCGACATTTCTTCGTCGGTCAGTAAAGCAGTTGATTACGTCGTAGCCGGATCCGAACCGGGTGAAAAATATGAAAAAGCGAAGAAATTGGGTGTAAAGATTATTACCGAGAAAGAATTTCTAAATCTGATTAAATAATCCTTTGATAAAAAAAGCTTGACAATCTACATTATTTATGCTACAATCAAGCCATAATTAAGCTCTTTTTATACTCTTTCTAATTTGTGATTTTGCCATAGCATAGAGCGACTTAGATTTAAGTTCTTCTCTGCTGTGGCAAAGACAATCTGGTCTAAGCCCAACAGCAAACATAAACCCGCAAACGGACAAGTTCCTGACGGAACGTGTCCAAAAGGAGAGGACAATGTCCAATCTCTATTCCGTGGGCCAGATGAACCAGTTGGGAGATGCCTTTGAGGCTGAAGGGTTCAGGCCCGACGACGTAACCAAGCTCAAGCAGTTCGGCAATCTCGCCGGGGTTCTGAGCGTTCTCCGCGGTCTCGCCAAGATCAAGCCGGTGGCCGAGGATACCGCCAGGGTGATCACCCTCAACCCCACCACCATTGCCGTGAATCTCGGCGCCGCGCCGGAGCTCCCGTTCAACGGAGCAAGGGTGGATCAGCATATTGGCGACGGTTGGGCTGTTGTCGAGAAACGAGCCGATGGATTGTATGTGAACGGCCGCAAGGTCGTCCTGCATCTGTCCAAACGGCAGCTGGGTGGCAAGTGGCTCAAGGGTCACGAGCTTTGCGAGGAACTGGCAGACAAGCCCGTCCTCAACGCGAACCTCCTCGACGCGTTCTACGACAACCCCCACCTCATTCCCGAGGACTGGAAGAAGGACGAGCAGGGCAACGCTCGCTACATCTTCTTCTGGGGGACCATCTCCCGCGGCTCGGGCGGCTGCCTCTGTGTCCGCTATCTGTGCTTCGGCGGCGGGACGTGGGGCCGCCTTGGGTCCTCTTGGATCCTTGGAATTTAGCCCTTGGAACGGCTTAGTGCCGTACGCGTTCGCGCGTACGGCACTTTTTTATGTTATAATTATCCTTGAAAGTAGGTGAATACGCGGACGGCTATGGCTTTTCGCTACCGAAATTAGTATCCATACATCGAGAGTATCTCCGATTAAGGTTTGAGATAGAGTGGTGTATGTAGAAACTTCAAAAAAATGAAGCTACTTGGTATAGGATGCTAGGGCATTAAAGATGCCGAATACGATACAGCCCGGAGAGTTATTCGATGGGCAGTGGCAAGGGAAGCATTCTATACGCAACCGCGACTCGGACGGCTACCTCTATGTCCGCTATCTGTACTTCGACGACGGGACGTGGAACCGGAACTACAACTGGCTCGACAACGACTGGAACGGCGACAACCCCGCGGCTCTGCTCGCAACTTACTTCATTTCTCTCCCGGCCCGCTGGGAGAGTTTTGTTTTTGCAACTGGCCATTCCAGCCGCCGAGCATTCTGCCAATCTCATCTGTTTTTTCCGATAAAATTATATACTTCTTGTTATCAATGGATTTAGTTTCCCAAAGCATCATTAAAAATATCTTCAGCGTATCAACCTTTCTTATTGATAGGCGAACATATGGCAGTTTTTCTTCCCGCAAAAGAAAACTAGCGGTCGCAAGCGCTTCAATTATTTCCACGAAAAGCGTATCTATCCTCTGACCAAGGGAATGCCTGTGTGTTTTAGGCAATATTTGATAATATTGAAACCAAACAAGATAGAGATTTTTAATTTTCTCGATCAGTGGTATAACCCGGTTGGGGGGTAAAAGGATTATTTTTATTGAAATTATGAAAATTCAATTGCGACATAGTTTTGAAGACATTATTTGTATTGATAATTTACTGGAAGCGTGGAAAGAATTCGTACGAGGCAAAAGAAACAAACGAGACGTGCAGGAATTTTCTCTTTGTTTAATGGATAACATATTTTCGCTTAATGCCAACTTGGCAAATCATACATACAAACATGGAGGATATCAAGCGTTTAATATTTCCGATCCTAAACCAAGAAATATCCATAAAGCAAGTGTTCGAGATCGGCTTTTACACCACGCGATTTATAGAATTTTGTATCCATTTTTTGATAAAGTTTTTATTTCTGATTCATTTTCATGCCGATTGGGAAGGGGAACCCATAAAACACTTGATAGATTTAGGGAGTTTGCCTATAGGGCGAGTAAAAATAATACCAAAACTTGCTGGGTCCTAAAATGCGATATCAGGAAGTTTTTTGCGAGCATTGATCATAAAATTTTATTAAATATCTTAAATTTGTATATTCCGGATAAGCAGATTCCCCAATTGCTTGAAGAAATTATAGAAAGTTTTTATACAAAACTCGGCACGGGTTTGCCTCTCGGCAATCTCACCTCGCAACTCTTGGTGAATATTTATATGAACGAATTTGACCAATTTGTGAAGCATAAACTGAAGGTAAAATACTATATCAGATACGCCGATGATTTTATTGTTTTATCAGCTGATAAAAATCAGCTTGAGGATTTAATTTCTTCAATTGCTAATTTTCTCGGAGAAAAGTTAAAATTGTCTTTGCATCCCGATAAGGTTTTTATCAAAACTCTGGCATCGGGTGTTGATTTTTTGGGTTGGGTTAATTTTCCAAACCATCGGATTTTACGAACTGTAACTAAGCGCCGCGCATTCAGGCGGATTAACGCTTGTCCCGCGCCAGAAATAATCAATTCTTATCTTGGCCTTTTAAGCCACGGAAACGCCCATAAAATCAGGGACAAATTATTAAACATACGTTATAATAAAAATGCGAATTTACAGTAATTTCATGCGAATTATCAATATTGGTAATTAGCGTCATTCGTATGTTATTTGTAGATTAGCATTACTAGACGAAACATATGTTGAGTAAAAAAGAAGTTAAAAAAATTTCTGAATTGGCTCGCTTAGGGATAAGCGAAGAAGAAAAAGAAAAATTCGCCGAAGATCTATCTTCGGTTTTAGGTTATATCAATAAGTTATCAGAAGTAAATGTTGAAAAGGTTGAACCAATGACAGGGGGAACCAATTTAGAAAGCGTTGTCCGCAAAGACGATGATTCAAAAGATATTTCTGACCCAAAAATGCGGGAAGAAATTTTAACCGCCGCTCCGAATCGCCAAGATGATTATTTCAAAGTCCCTTCAATTTTAAAATGAATTTAAAAGAACTTACAATCAAACAAGCGCACGAACTTCTTGAAAAAAGAGAAATAACTTTTCTTGAATTGACGCAAGGTTTCTTGAGTGAAATAAAAAAGAAAGATAAGGATATTCACGCGTTTTTGTCTCTTTCAGAAGATGAGGCGCTTGAAGCGGCAAAAAAAGTTGACGATAGAATTGCAAAAGGAGAACAGATAGAAATGCTGGCCGGAATTCCAGCGGCCGTGAAAGACAATATTTTGATCCGCGGCGGAAAAACCACAGCCGCTTCAAAAATTCTGGAAAATTATATCGCTCCTTACGATGCAACTGTTATTAAAAAATTAAAGGAAGAAGAAACGGTATTTATCGGCAAAACCAACCTGGATGAATTTGCGATGGGTTCTTCAACCGAAAATTCCGGTTTTGGTCCCACAAAAAACCCCGTTGATTTGGAAAGAGTCCCCGGCGGTTCTTCCGGCGGTTCGGCGGCGGCGGTTAAAGCAGGTTTTTGCGTTTACGCGCTCGGCTCTGACACCGGCGGTTCAATCCGCCAGCCGGCAAGTTTTTGCGGCGTTGTCGGTTTCAAACCGACTTACGGTGCGGTTTCCCGCCACGGCTTAATCGCTATGGCTTCCTCGCTTGACCAAATTGGTCCAATTACCAAAACCGTTGAAGACGCGGCAATTATTTTTGAGGCCATTAGAGGAAAAGACGAATTGGATTCTACGAGTGTTCACCGTGATTGGGGGGATTTTACAAAACCATTAGATATTGAAGAACTAAAAATCGGCGTGCCGCGGGAATATTTTACCCACGGTCTGGATCCGGAAATTGAAAAAAATATCAAATCAGTTATTTCCAAACTGGAAAAAGAAGGTGCTAAGATTGTGGAAATATCTTTGCCCCACAGCGATTGGGCACTCGCGACTTATTACATAATTATGCCCGCCGAGGTCTCGGCCAATCTCACGAGATTTGATGGAATAAAATATGGCTACTCGGAAATCTCTCGCCCTACGGGCGATCACCCGAAGGGTGAAAAATTACTGGATATTTATTTGAAAACTCGGCAGGAAGGTTTCGGGGCCGAAGTCAGAAGAAGAATAATGCTTGGAACGTATATTCTTTCAGCTGGTTACTACGATGCTTACTATAAACGAGCGCAAAAAGTGCGGCGGCTTATTAAAAAGGATTTTGATTTTGCTTTTGAAAATATTGATGTTATATTAACGCCGACAACGCCTTCAACCGCTTTTAAATTCGGCGAAAAAACCAGCGACCCCTTGTCAATGTATCTTGCCGATATTTACACGGTTTCTGTTAACTTGGCAGGCGTGCCGGCAATTTCTCTGCCCTCAGGAGAAGTCGGCGGATTGCCGGTTGGCCTCCAGCTTATTGGTAAAAATTTTGATGATATAAAATTACTTCAAATTGCTAAAACCGTAGAAACAATTATTAAAGAAAAAAACCACACTTAAAATGTTTGACGCGATTATAAATATTTTAAATAGCATTAGAGATTTTATTTATTACGAAAGCGGCACTCAATTTATTTTTAATTTGAAATGGGTTGGCGGTGTTTTTTCTTTAATTTTTGGCGGTTTTATTATAATTTTAATTATTAAATTAGGAATTGTTGACGGCTGGTTTAAAAACGCCGGCAATTTTTTGCTGACTCAGGCTTTCCCCAAAAGGCACCTCAACAAATCGTGGCAGAAAATCTTAAACCGCCTGGCTAAAAATGATGAAGACGGTTTGCGCCTCGCCCTAATAGAAGCCGACAACTTATTTGATGATTTGCTAAAGCAGATGCGACTGCCCGGAGAATCAATGGCCGACCGGTTAAAATATATCAATTCTTCGCAGGTCTCCAACATTGACGAAATCTGGACGGCTCATAAATTAAGGAACCAGATTGTTCACAATCATGAATATCCGGTGACAAAAAGCGAAATGGAATTCGGCGTTAAGGCCTACGAAAAAGCCCTGAAAGAACTGGAGTTTATTGACTAAGAATATTATTTTTACTACTGTTTAATAAAAATAGGTATTAAGGAGGGGGCGACATGGCGGAAAAATGCCTGATTAATAATGAACTCATTATCCATCTAACGCCTCGCACCGGAGAGCCTTACAAGACCGAACTTGACAAATTTGAGGCGATATTCAGCGCCTGTCGGCATCAAGTTTTTGAAGGATGGGGCTGCAGAGGGCCGATGTGCATCAACCTGCCATTGGGGCAAAAAGACATTGAAGAGAAAGTCGTTAATGACCATCAAAGTGAATTAAGATGTCCGAATTGCGGATGGGCGGACGTTTACAATTTCTATACCCTGGATTATCATCCGGAAATGGTAGAACCGACGATGATTTAACGGCTTTCAGCCGTTTTTTGTTTTTTATTTGACTGAATGTATGAATAATGGTACTGTGTTGTTGTGCCGTCGGTTTTTGGTTCCTTGACAAAAAAAACAGGGCGGCACATGACAGGTAAGCCTTCTCCCTGTAGAAGTAGAAGGCGACAAGAGAACGCGGGCGAGAACCCGCATGACGGCAACCCGCCGTAGAAAGGGTATAAAATGGGATGCTCCGATGGCGCTGGTAAATTTAGCATAACGACCGTAATGGAAGAATCGATTGAACCGTTCTGGGTAGGAAATTCTCTGGTTTTCACGATTGCCGCAAACGGCAAGACGTGGCCGAAGCGTCTTGATTCTAAAATTTCTAAGAGCGATATCGAGCTTCAAATTTATTCGCCTGTTTCATCCGGATGTTTGATACAGCGCTGGCAGAAAGATGAACGTAATCTCACTAATTATCAATTACTCCCCGAGGTTTGGAACGATTTAACTGTTGAACAGCGAAAAAAGATAAGTGCCATCCTGGCGCAGAAAGGAAGAATCAATTATCTTTTGGGCACATTGATGGTGTCCTTTCCGCTTCAGTTGGACGAAAAATATGGTAAGCGCGAGCCGGACTTTATGAAAGTCAAAGTCGGACCGGAGAATTTTGGCCACTTGGACGGAAAAAAAGGAAATAGCTATATTGTTCGTGTGATAGATTGCTCCTATAGGGGCTCCCCTAATTGCACTTGTCATGGATTTGTTAATAACATCAGGTATGATGATGTGAATTTTTCTTTTGTTGCTCCAATTACTTCCTCTGGCACTAAAGACGTGTGTGAAATAATCAGGGAAAAACAGAAACAAAGCATGCAAGAAGTAATGTCCGCTTCTTTTCCCCACACCTTGGTTAAAGCTTTTCCAGCCAATCATAAGTCTTTTGACATTAGTGGAATGAAGCGAGTAAGCGATAGACTTGTTGTAATGTACGGAGAAAACAATATATTTGATGTTTTTTCCATTGACGATGCTCTTTTGATTCTTGAAGAAGATAGAATATCTGAAACTACTTCAATTCAGGCTTGGACTCTTTGCATAGCGCAGAATCAGGTGGCAAGAAACTTGCTTCGCCTGTATTCTAATAATCCGTCTTTGTCTGCAGTATAATAATTCATACGTATCAATCCGCGCACATCGCGCGGTGTTTTTTTTGCGCGGTGGAAGGGATTCGAACCCTCGATCTCCTCCGTGACAGGGAGGCGCTTTAAACCGGGCTAAGCTACCACCGCAAATGCCGATGGCAGGAATCGGACCTGCGACCTAACGCTTATGAAACGTCCGCTCTACCACTGAGCTACATCGGCTTTGGTATTTGACCATTCTATCAGAATTGACGTATAATTTCAACGCGGGGTAGAGCAGCCCGGTAGCTCGCGAGGCCCATAACCTCGAGGTCGTTGGTTCAAATCCAACCCCCGCAACACATTGCTTTTCTCATCAAAATTTTATAAAATAAGTGCATGTTGATAAGCACAAGACAGGCTTATTTTTTGGCTCTTATTTTTTCAAGTGTTTTAGCTTGGTTTTCTTTTTTCAGCATTATTTTTTTTGTGAGCCCCCAAAGCGCCGGCGCGCTTGGCGTTGTTGTTTTATACGCCAGCGCCGCCGCGGGTTTAATCAGTCTATCGATTGTTTTATACCAGGTAGTGAAAAATTCATGGCAGATAATAAAACTGAAGAAAAATTAATAGAAGTTTTGCGAAAAAGGCGCGATCCCGAAGCCAAAAGGTTAAAGCGTTTTCTTGATATGTCCGACCTGACGCGCACTCCCGGCAGTCCGCTGGCGGAGCTTGTTAAACGCATAGTTAATTTGCCGCGATTTTCTGATTTTGAAGTCTTAAAAGCGCCCGAAATTATCCCGTATGATATAAGTTTTAATCTGTTCAATTTTCCGGCGGATCATCCGGCCCGCAATCCTTCGGATACTTATTTTGTTGATAAAGACCATATTCTGCGGACCCACACCACGGTGATGTGGTATTATCATCTTGCTCTTCCAGGAGTATGGAATAAAATTAAAAAAGGTGAATCGGTTAGCGCGTTATCTTACGGAAAAGTTTATCGCAAAGACGAAATAGACAGAAGCCACATGAACGTGTTCCATCAAATGGACGGCTGGTACTTATGCCGTAGGAAAGACCACATTATAACTATAAATGATTTGAAAGATGTTTTAATTGAAATAGCGCAGGCAATATTTGGCAAAAATACTAAATATCGTTTTAATACCGACAAATTTCCGTACACTGATCCGTCAATTGAAATGGAAATTCAAGTTTCCGAGCGGTGGGTGGAGGTTCTGGGCGCCGGCGTGGTAAGAAAAGTTGTCTTAGAAAATCTCGGCGTTGATCCGAAAAGGTACAATGGCTGGGCGTTCGGGTTCGGTCTTGAGCGGCTGGCCATTACAAGCATGGATTTGCCCGACATTCGTCTCTTATGGTCGCAAGACGAAAGGGTAAAGAAACAATTGAAACTGGGAAACAAATACAAAGAAGTTTCAAAGTTTCCACCGATCACCAGAGACATTTCATTCATAGCCGGCAAGGATTTTGTTCCTAATAATTATTTTGATTTAATCCGCGATATCGGCGGAATTTTAGTTGAAGAAGTCCGGTTAATTGATAAATATGAAGACTTGATTAAATTCGGACCGGATAGATCAAGCTACACATATCGCCTTATTTACAGAAGCAGTGACAGGACTCTTTTATCAAACGAAGTGGACAAAATTCAGGAAAAAATATATAGCGAAACCGCCAAACAATTTAACGCAAAACTAAGATGAAAAAACAATCAAATTACACCGCGAAAGACATTTATGTCTTGGAGGGTCTTGAGCCGGTAAGAAAAAGGCCCGGAATGTATATCGGTTCAACCGGCGTTGACGGCTTGCATCATTTAGTTTGGGAAGTGCTCAATAATTCTGTCGATGAAGCGATAGCGGGTTATGCCAAAAATATTGAAGTTATTTTATTGTCTGAGAATAAAGTTAAAGTTATTGACGATGGCCGCGGTATTCCGGTTGAAACTCATAAACAAACCAAAAAATCGGCTTTGGAAACCGTGATGACGACGCTTCACGCCGGCGGCAAGTTCGGCGGCGAATCCTATAAAATATCAGGGGGACTTCACGGCGTTGGCGTTTCTGTTGTAAATGCCTTGTCAAAATGGCTGAAAGTTGAAGTTTGTCGCGATGGAGCAACATGGACGCAGGAATATGAACGCGGTAAACCAACTACTAAGGTTAAAAAAACTGGGACTTGCAAGAAAACCGGGACTACCGTTACTTTTGACCCCGATCCGGAAGTTTTTGAAAAAATTGAATTTGATACCAATAAAATCCTGAATTATATTCGTGAACAGTCATATCTTACCCGCGGCATAAAAATTATTTTTAGGGACGAAACAAAAAAACCGCTGTTTTCTCACTCATTTTATTTTGAAGGCGGGATTGTTTCTTTCGTAAAGTATCTTGTAAGTGGCGAGAAACCCATACATGACAATATTTTTTATGTTGAAAAAACTTTTGATGATATTTTAGTTGAAGCCGCCTTCCAGTATACCGAAGATATCCAATCGGAAGAATTGAGTTTTGCCAATAATATACACACCGGAGAAGGTGGCATGCATCTTACAGGTTTTAGGACGGCTTCAACGCGCAGTTTAAATGATTATGCTCGTAAAAACGGTTACATTAAAGAGTCGGAAGAAAATCTGACCGGTGATGATGTTCGCGAAGGATTAACCGTGGTGCTTAATATTAAATTGCGCAATCCGCAGTTTGAAGGCCAGACCAAAGCCCGGCTGGGAAACCCGGAAGCGCGAACGGCGGTTGAAACGGTAATCGGCGAAACGCTGGCAGAATGGCTTGAAAAAAATCCGGCCGATGCGCGAAAAATTTTGGAAAAAACTATTTTGGCGTCAAAGGCGAGAAAAGCGGCCAAAGCGGCAAGAGAAACGGTTTTAAGAAAAGGGGTTTTGGAAGGATTGGCTTTGCCGGGGAAACTTGCCGACTGTTCAAGTAAGGATCCGGCCGAATCGGAATTGTTTATAGTAGAAGGTGACAGCGCCGGCGGCTCGGCAAAACAGGGCCGCGACCGGCGGTTTCAAGCGATTCTGCCCCTGCGCGGCAAAATTTTAAATGTTGAAAAGGCGAGGATTGATAAAGTTTTGGCTTTTAAGGAAATCCGGGCGCTGGTTATCGCGCTTGGCACGGCCATTGCCGAAGAGTTTGATATAAACAGATTGCGCTATCACCGGGTGATTATCATGACCGATGCCGACGTTGATGGGGCTCATATCAGAACTCTTCTTCTAACGCTCTTTTTCCGGTATTTGCCGGAGCTGGTAAATAAGGGCCATATTTATATTGCCGAGCCGCCTCTTTATAAAATCTCAAGCGGAAAAATGGCGGAATATGCCTACACCGATGCCGACAAAGAGGAAATTCTAGAGGCCTTCAAAAAAGAGAAAATTCTTAACCCAAACATCCAGCGCTATAAAGGCCTTGGCGAAATGAATCCGGAGCAACTGTGGGAAACGACGATGAATCCGGAAAACCGGACGATGAAAAAAGTGATGATTGAAGACGCCGAAAAAGCCAACAAGGTTTTTGATATTTTAATGGGCGACGAAGTGGCGCCTCGAAAGCGTTTCATCCAAACGCACGCCAAAACGGTAAAAAATTTGGATATTTGACACTAAATATATTAATTGCTATAATAGGCTTATATTTAAAAGCCCGAGGGCTTTTTAAAATTGCCACAATATGTTTGAGAAAATAAAACAATATTTTAAAGAGGTCAGGGTTGAAATGGCTAAGGTGAAATGGCCGACCAAAAACGAAACCGTTAATTATACGATGGTGGTTATCGGCGTGTCGGTCGCCGTGGCGGCGTTTTTAGGCGCGATGGACTACTTTTTTGGCCTGGGCCTAAACTTCTTTTTGTTCAGATAAAAAATGGCAAAACAACAATCACAAGGAAGAAATTGGTATGTGCTTCATACTTATTCGGGCTACGAAGACGCGGTGGCGCGCAATTTGAAGCAGAGAATTGAATCCTTAGACATGGAGGACAAAATTTTCAACGTTTTAGTTCCCAAAGAAAAGAAAATCAGAATTAAAAACGGCAAAAGGAAAGAGGTTGAAGAAAAAATTTATCCCGGCTATGTTTTAGTTGAAATGATCGTTACCGACGATTCCTGGTACGTGGTCAGAAACACGCCCCGGGTGACGGGTTTTATCGGTTCGGGCACCATGCCGATTCCGGTATCGGCCGAAGAAATGAAAGATCTGCAAAAACGAATGGGCGCCACGGATCAGAAATATACCATTGAATTTTCGGTGGGCGATCCGGTTAAAATTATTGACGGGCCGTTCAAAGATTTCGATGGCAAGGTTAGCGCCGTTGACGAAGAGCGCGGTAAGGTTAAAGTTATGATTTCCATGTTCGGTCGGGAAACGGCGGTTGAACTTGACTCATTACAAATAAAGAAGCTTTAATTTTTTAAACCTATGTCTAAAAAGATTAAGACTATAATAAAATTACAGATTCCCGCTGGGGCGGCAACGCCGGCGCCTCCGGTTGGCACGGCTTTGGGGCCGCATGGTTTAAATATCGGCGATTTTGTTAGTAAATTTAACACTGCCACCAAAGAAATGGCCGGAGATATCGTGCCGGTTGAGGTTACTGTTTATGAAGACCGGACTTTTGACATGAAATTTAAGACCTCGCCGGCCGCAGCGCTCTTAAAAAAAGCCGCGGGCATTGAAAAGGGGAGCGGCAATCCAAAGAAAGACAAGGTCGGTAAAGTGACTATGGCACAAATTCGGGAGATCGCCGAAAAAAAACTTGTGGATTTAAACGCTAACGATATAAAAGCTGCGGAAAAAATCATAATGGGAACCGCGCGTTCTATGGGGATTGAGGTGGAAAAATAAACCCAGTAAAAAAATCTGTTCTGATATCAGAACAGATTTTTTGTTGGTGTCAATGTTGTTGAAAAATTTTTCTTAAGTTAGAATGTTAAAACTTATAAATAGTTTTTTTAAAATTTAATAAGGAGAAAAAAATGACAAAAAGAGAAAAGTTGCGCGATAGAGTTCATTGGGCAATAACATTACTGGCTTCAG
>Ga0075872_121_pt1 | contig 10717 bp, 5 predicted proteins | sample RifGroA1_FD_68295 | JGI IMG/M metagenome (GOLD analysis project Ga0075872, IMG submission 68295) | Parcubacteria (Azambacteria) bacterium GW2011_GWA1_42_19
AAAGATCTGGGATAAAAAATGGCGAATAGTGGTTTTTGATATTCCAGAAAAACATAAAAAAGCGCGAGAAGCAATTCGCGAGTGTCTTAATAATTTGGGCTTTTATAAATTTCAAAAGAGTGTTTTTGTTTTACCATTTGAATGTAGCGACGAGATTGATTTTATCACGGAGTATTTTAATGTCCGTTCTTATGTCAGACTAATCTTGGCAGAAACGATGGACAACGAGTTACATCTTAAAAAGATTTTTAATTTATTGTAATCTTCATTTGCCAGCGATCGCCGGCTGGTGAAGATGGGAGAGTGATTGATTAAAGGGGTTTTTTAAATTACAATAAACAGCATGTATGAAGCCAAAAAGATAGAACAAAAATGGCGGAAAATCTGGGAAAAATCAGGGATTTACAAAGTCAAAGATAAAGTAAAAAGCAAAAAAAATTTCTACCATCTCGTAATGTTCCCGTATCCATCCGGCGATATTCACATGGGCCATTGGTACAATTTTGCGCCGGCCGATGTTTTCGCGCGTCTTAAGAAAATGCAGGGATTTAACGTTTTAAGTCCCATCGGATTTGACGCTTTCGGTCTTCCCGCGGAAAACGCGGCGATAAAAAGAAAAATCCACCCTAAAACCTGGACCTATAAAAATATTGCTAATATGAGAAAACAGCTTAAGTCTATGGGCAATATTTACGATTGGTCTCGCGAAGTTATCACCGCCGACCCTGATTACTACAAATGGACCCAATGGATGTTTCTTAAAATGTTTAAAGCGGGGCTAGCATACAAAAAAAGGGCTTTAGCGAACTGGTGTCCTAAAGATCAAACCATTTTGGCTAACGAACAGGTGGTTAATGGCTATTGCGATCGGCATCCTGATACCTTGGTTATTCAAAAGGAAATAGAACAATGGCTTTTTAAGATAACCGATTATGCCGATGATTTGATCGACGATTTGGAAAATCTTGATTGGCCGGAACACACTAAACTGATGCAGAAAAACTGGATAGGGAAATCAAAAGGAGCGATTGTTAAGTTTAATTTGCCGAAGTCCGACTTCAAAAATCCCCGAAGTCGGACTTCAATAGAGGTTTTTACTACTCGACCGGACACTCTTTTCGGCGCGACCTACGTGGTGCTTTCCCCCGAACATCCTTTGGTTGAGCAAATAACCGCAAAAGAGCAGAAGGAAAAAGTCCGCCATTATGTTGCTAACGCCCATTTAAAAACCGAACTTGAGCGGATGTCGCTTGAGAAAGAAAAAACCGGTGTTTTCACAGGCGCTTTTGCTGTTAATCCGGTCAGTAATGAAAAAATTCCCATTTGGGTTTCTGATTATGTTTTAATGAGCTACGGAACGGGCGCTATTATGGCCGTGCCGGCGCATGATGAACGCGACTTTGAGTTTGCCAAAAAATTTAATTTGCCGATACGAACCGTTATCGAACCGCTATACTTCCAGACCACCGAACCCGGTAAAATAAAAGAAGGCGTTCCTTTTGACGAGCGGAACGCAATTATTGCCATTGTAAAGCATTGGAAGGAAGAAAAATATATGGCCTTAAAGTGGAAGAAAGTCGCCTGGGGCACGTTCATTACCGGCGGCATTGAAGCGGGACAAACGGCTGAAGAGGCCGCTAAAATGGAAATAAGAGAAGAAACCGGGTTTTTACATCTTAAATTGATTTCTGATTTCGGTCTGATACACGGAAAATTTTATCACGTTCCAAAGAAAGTAAATCGGTTCGCCCATGCGCATACTCTTCTTTTCCATTTAGAAAACGGCAAGCGAGAAGCAATCAGCGATGCGGAGACTGATATACACGAAATACTATGGCTAACCGAGAGTGAACTTAAAAACTTTCTTACACCTGACACGCACCAGCGCGCTCTTGAAATGCTTGAAGGCAAAGCGGTATTTACCGGTACCGGGCTTCTTGTTAATTCCGGTAAGTTCAATGGCATGGAATCGGAAGCGGCTAAAAAAGAAATTACCGAATTTATTGAGGGAAAAGTAAAAACTCAATATCGTCTTCGCGATTGGATTATTTCCCGCCAGCGTTATTGGGGCGCCCCCATCCCGATAATTTACTGCAAAAAGTGTGGTGTCGTGACGGTTCCCGAAGAAAAGCTACCGGTAAAATTGCCACCGCTTAAAAACTTTAAGCCGGTTGCCGGTGGTAAATCGCCATTGGCAAGAGTAAAGAATTTTGTGAATACCAAATGCCCGAAATGCCAAAGCAGGGCGATAAGAGAAACCGACACGATGGATACATTTGTTGATTCGTCGTGGTATTTTTTACGTTATGTTGATTCGAGAAATAAAAAAGAATTCGCTTCTAAACAAAAGTTATTAGCATGGTTTCCGGTAAATATGTACATCGGCGGCGCCGAACACACGGTTCTTCACTTGCTTTATTCAAGATTTTTCATAAAAGTTTTACGTAAACTCGGTTTTATTCATTTTAACGAACCGTTCACGGTATTGCGGCACCAAGGTATGATTTTAGGCCCAGATGGCCAAAAAATGTCCAAATCGCGCGGTAATGTTGTTGATCCCGATGAATTGGTTAAAAAATACGGCGCCGATACCGTTAAAATGTATTTTTGTTTTATGGGCGAATATAGTAACGGCGGTCCATGGAACCCAAAGGGAATTTTAGGAATAAAAAGATTTTTAGATCGGATTTGGCTTAAGTTTTTAAATTTTGAATCTCCAAATACCAAATACCCCGCCCGACTTCGCTACGACGAAGTCGTTGCGGGCGGGCAAATATCAAATACCAAATACCAACAATTATTGCACCAGACAATTAAAAAAGTGGGGGATGATGTAGAAAATCTTCACTTTAATACGGCTATCAGCGCCCTCATGATTTTGTTTAATGCAATGGAAAAACAGAGTCAATTGTCAATTGTCAATTGTCAATTGTTTTTGAAACTTCTAGCGCCTTTCGCGCCGCATTTTACGGAAGAAATTTGGTCCCGATTTTTTGTTAGCAAAAAATCGAGGATCCGCGATTCGCGAAGCGAATCGGGACAACAACCTAAAAGTTATAAATCTATTCATTTAGAACCCTGGCCGAAGTATGGCCTCAAGCTGATTGAAACAGATGAGTATGAATTAGTAATTCAAATTAACGGCAAGATGCGCGACAAGGTTCGCGTATCAATAAAATTGGAACGTCCTGAAATTGAAAAATTAGTTTTGGGACGGGGATCGATTAAAAAATACATTGGCACCGCTAAAATTAAAAAAATTATTTTTGTGCCAAATAGATTAATCAATATAGTTTTATAAATTTTGAATTAAAATTCAGCCCCGCAACTGCGGAGCGGGATTTTGTGTTATAGATAATATTATGTGCGGGATTGTTGGGTACATAGGAAATAAAAAAGCCGCTCCCATTTTGATCGAAGGTTTAAAAAGACTTGAATATCGTGGCTATGATTCCGCTGGTATTGCTGTTTTAGACAGCAATAGGGTTCATCTGGTCAAGGCAAAAGGCCGCGTTGTCGAACTTCAAAAAAAATTATCCTGGGATTTAGGAGGCAATCTTGGCATTGCGCATACCCGATGGGCGACACACGGAGAGCCAAGCGAGAAAAATGCTCATCCGCATACTGACTGCGATGGCCGCGTTTTTGTTTGCCACAATGGCATTATTGAGAATTATAAACTCTTAAAAGAGGGGCTTATTTTACGCGGGCATATATTTAAATCTGACACAGACACGGAGGTTTTGGCGCATCTAATTGAGGAAAATCTGCGATATGGTGATGAAGCTTTCTCGCGGGCCCTGAAAAAAATCAAAGGAACTTATGGTTTGGCTGTGATTATTAAATCCCGCCCGAATAAAATATTTGCTGCCCGTAATTCAAGCCCTCTGGTTATAGGGGTGGGTAAAGATGAAAACATAGTTGCTTCGGATGCCTCGGCTATTTTAGGTAGAACGCGCGACGTGATATATCTTAATGATGGAGAAATAGCGATTATCACAAAAGATGACGTTAAATTGCAAAGTTTAAAAGTTCAAAAATTTAACAGCTCAAAAAGGCCTCAAATCTTAAAAGTTGCGGAACGGAAAGAGAAATTAGATTTTAATTTAGATGACGCGCAGAAATCCGGTTTCCCGCATTTTATGTTGAAAGAAATTTTTGAGCAACCCGAGTCGCTGGCAAACAGTTTACGAGGGCGTATTATAAAAAATAATAGCCTTGCCAAGTTGGGCGGACTTGAAAGCGTAAGAGAACAGTTAAAATCCATTGAACGGCTGATAATAACCGGCTGCGGTACGGCTTATCTTGCCGGGGTTGTTGGAAAACTGATGATAGAAGAATTGTGCGGCATTCCTTGCGAGGCAGAATTGGCATCAGAACTGCGCTACAGAAATTTTTTTCCTGAGAAGCGTAATTTAGCCATGGTAGCCGTCTCCCAGTCAGGGGAAACAGCCGATACTTTGGCAGTTTTGAGAAGAGCTAAGGGAAAAAGCATTAATGGTATGACCGGATCTAAAAATGACATGCTAACGCTCGGAGTAGTGAACGTTGTTGGTTCAACAATAGCGCGGGAAACCGATGCCGGCGTTTATAATCATGCCGGGCCGGAAATAGGCGTCGCTTCAACCAAGGCATTTACTTCGCAATTAATTATATTAGCGCTTATAGCTCTTTTTCTTGGTCGTGAACGCGGCACGATTTCTCCCAAGATGGGTAAGCAAATTGCCGAAGAGATTGAAGTGCTTCCTAAAATGATCAAACAAATTTTAAAGCAGAGCGATCAAATTAAAAATATTGCGGAGGAATATAAAAATTTTAATAATTTTCTTTACATTGGAAGAAAGTATAATTTTCCAGTAGCTTTTGAGGGAGCTTTGAAACTCAAAGAAATTTCTTATATACACGCCGAAGGATATGGCGCCGGCGAAATGAAACACGGGCCTATCGCCATGATAGATGAAAACTTTCCAACAGTCGCTATAGTGCCAGAAGATAGTGTTTATGAAAAGATGATATCTAATCTGGAAGAGATTAAAGCAAGGCGTGGCAATATCATTGCCATAACAACGGAAGGAAATGATAAAATTAGTTATATCGCCAAAAATTGGCTTTATATCCCCAAAACTATTGAAATACTAACGCCAATTCTTTCGGTTATCCCTTTGCAGTTATTTGCTTATTATATGGGAACGCTGCGCGGTTGCGACGTTGATAAGCCGCGAAATTTGGCAAAAAGCGTGACGGTTGAATGAAAACCCGCCCTAACCCTCCCTTATCAGGGAGGGATTGTAGTTTCTCCCCTGATAAGGGGAGAATAAGAGGGGTTGATTAAATTTTTAGTCATATATCTTTAGTGATATCGGGGATTTTTTGCTGTAAAAACCCACCCTAACCCTCCCTTATTAGGGAGGAAATTAGATTGCTCCTTTCCGATCGCTTTCAGCGACCGGAATTTTTACTTATTTTAAGCAAAATTCGCAAGTCAATTTGATATAATTAGATAGTGATCTGATATCCGATCAATTGATCGGAAATACGATATATGCAAGAAATGCCAAATACCAAATACCAAATACCAAATACCAAGTTAGAATATATTCCTCTTTCATTAGCAGCAGAAATTTTAAGTACTTCGCGCGATTACATGAACGTGCTGGTGCGAAGGGGAAAATTGCGGGCTGTTAAGCTCGGCCGCAACTGGGTGACAACGAATGAGTGGATTGAGGAGTATCAGAAATCTGTCGGGCGCTTAATACTATCGACATCCGATGTCGATAGTAGAATTGACAAAATTAAACATGATGAAAAATCGGAACTAGAAAATCTTAAAACCAAATTGGTTTTAGACAAAGAATTGGCCGAGCGGCTGGAAAAGATTGAATCCAAGGTGTCGGTAATTGAAAGCTTAAAAAAACCATTTCTTACCGAACGGGAAAAACAGCTCAAAAATAATTTTTTCATAGCTCGGCGCCTTGCCGTTAAAGAAGAAAAAGAAAGCGTTTTAGACAAAGTTAGAAATCAGTTTCAATTCAACGATCTTTTGGCTTTTGAAAAAGCCACGAAGCAACCGGAAATTTCAAAAAGTTTACGTCAAAAGTCAAGACTAAGATTCGCAGTCGCTTCCGGACTGGTTGTGGTTTTATTTTTAACAATGGTTAGTTTTGTCGATATTGATATTTTGAAATTTAAAGATTTTCCGCCCAAGGCGGAACAGCCGCGGGCTGAAAAAGTTTCAAAATATCAAGCCAATATTTTTTCCAATGTTTTTCGCAATTTTCCAGCCGACATTCCCGATTTCTCCGATTGGCTGGCTCTGAATTTATCAAAAGGTCTCTCTATTTTCAAACCATCAGCTTTTTCTGAATTTGCCATCGGCCCCTTGAAGTCCGGTCCTTCTAAAATCGCCAAGCCACAAGAATCATTCGTGCGAATAGATACCCACGAAGAGGCGTTGGCGCTGGACGCGTTGGGCGGTCTGCCCTCCGAAGCTTTAGCAACCGAAGGTTTACCCTCCGAAACTTTAGTGAAGGAGAGTGATTTTACCTTGTTGGAAAATCGCCTCATTGCTTTGGAAAACGTTTTAGTAGACCAGATCGCCTTAGTCAAAGCCGATCTCTCACTCCAAAAGAAAACGCTTCTTGAAACTATTGATTCTTTAATGTCCTTGGCTAAACTGGTTCCGACTCATCCCATATCAACCATCGTCGTCCAAGGACAACCAGCCACCCTGACCACGTATTCCATTGCTCCCCAAGTCCAATCAGGGTTTGACCGTCTCTCGGCTACTTCTCTTAGCTTATCAAGCGACGCCACCATCAATGGCCATCTCACGGTTAAAAGCGGCGGCGAATTCAACACTCTCTCCGTTTCCGGTGCCAGCCAATTAACCGGCAACGTTACCCTTGGCGGCACGCTTAACGTCGCCGGCGATTCCACTTTAAACAATTTAACTGTTAATGGTTCGTTTACCACCTCCGGAGGCATCGCCACTCTGCCCAACGCTTCTTCAACTTACCTAACGGTTTCAAACACCACTTGGATTAACAATGGCGTTATTATCAATGCCTCAACCACTTACGCCACCTTGCCAACTTTTTGGGGAACCAATGGAACCATCACCAACGCCTCATCAACCTATCTCACTGTTTCAAATAATCTCTGGGGCAATCAATCCGCTTTTTCAACTTCGGTTCAAACTCCTTTAATCTGGAACAACGGAACTCTCACCGCTTCCACCACCGGTTCAAACCCCTTAATTTTCGCCACCAATTCCTCGGAAAGAATGAGAATTGATGAAAGCGGAAAAGTGGTTATCGCCACCACCACCATTCCTTCCGGCTTCGGATTCAATGTTGCCACTTCAACTTTTATCTATGGCAACCAGTTCCTCTCCGGCGGTCTCGGCGTGGGAATTGCCACCACCACGAGCGGCGCCATCCAAACCAGCGGCGATGTTTTTGTCGGGAGGAATCTTTATGTTTCCGGCGCTTCCACAGTTTTGGGCGCTTCAAGCGCGGACACTTTAACCGTAAATTCATCGGTCAACTCCAGTTTGGTTCCTAATGTCAATAATCAATACAACCTCGGCTCCGCTTCTTTCTATTGGGGTACGGCGTATATTGACACCATCAACGCCAACAACATCTCCGGCGCTTCAACCACCATCGGCGGCACCGAATCGGCGACCTTCACCATCAATTCTGATAATGCCAGCGTTGACCAAGAGAACGCCGAGCTCATTTTTTTCCGCGGCCAAGTTCCCCCAAACGCCGTCATAAAATGGAATGCCGCCACTTCTTCAAAAAGATTTGAATTCAACCAGGCGGCGCGATTTTTCAACGAGACGGCTTCAACCACTAATCCGGTCTTGACCGTTCAGGGCAACACGGGACTGACCGCCAATCTTTTCCAAGTGCTTGATGTTTCTACCAGCACCACGATATTTTCCGTAAACCCGGTTTCCCAAAAAACCACAATGGTCAACGCTTCCACCACCAATCTGACTATTTCCGGCAATCTTTTTGGCGGCACGGGCGGCTTAAGTTTCGGCAGCGCCATTCTTTTGCCCGATGGCAGCGTCTCGAGCCCTTCTTTGAGTTTTTCAAGCGACACCGACACGGGAATATTCAGAATCGGAAACGATAAATTCGGTCTGGCGACCGGCGCCACCACCAGTTTGACCTTGGACAACGGCAAAGTCATTGTCGGAAACGACATCTTAACCGCCTCTTACCAGCTGGAAGTGGCCGACCGCGATACTAATAACAACACCGTCGTTGACGAATTAAGATTATCCCATTTTACTACTGGTACGGCCAATGACGGCCTGGGCGTCGGCATTCTTTTCTACGGCCAGGACGTAACTGGAAGTGGCCAGAACATGGCCCGGATAGCTTCCCAGGTTGAGCATGCCACTTCCACTGATCCTGGAGGTTTTCTGGCCAACCTGATTTTTTCCACCGTCGGCTCGGGAGGTCTGCTTGAAAAAATGCGCCTCACCGGAAACGGCCAATTGCTTTTGGCCACCACCACCGTTCCAACCGGCTACGGCGCCAACATCGCCACCAGCACATATATTTTTGGAAAATTAAGCGTTGGCACCGGAACTTTATCTTTGCTTTCCGGCAACATTATTTCCGATTCCGGACAATTCAACATCACCAATTCCGCTAATACCGCCCTCACATTTTCAACAAACAATTTGGAAAGAATAAGGATTGATTCCTCCGGCAACGTCGGCATCGGGACGACGAACTACTCCATCAATCTCATGGGGGTCGAATCTTGCTGGCATCTATACCGATGGCGCTAATCAAATACATTTTGTTGGCAATGGGATTGACAATGCTATGATAGACAATACTCCAAACTTCAGGATGATTTCTTCAGGAGTCGTCTCGTGGACTACCTCAATTAGTTCTTCAGGAGATATCGGTCTCTCTCGCGGTGCAGCCGGAAAATTATATGTTGGTAATTCGGCAGGGGGGGATTTTACGGGCACTTTAATAGCCGGCAACGTCGGCATCGGGGAAACGGCACCAGGGTCAAAGCTTTCTGTCTCTGGTGGTGGTAGTTTTGGAGCAGGGTATGACACCACAGCGGCTTGATTCCTCCGGCAACGTCGGCATCGGGACGACGAGTCCTCAGTATAGACTAACCATAAGAGAATCATTATCAGGAACAGCCGCGGTAAAAATTTCAAGTTCTAGCGGAGCGCCTTTGTTGCTTGATGCGGATAACACCGGAAGCACATTTGGCATGATCCAGTTATTTAGAAGCGGAGTATTAAAATCATATATAGGTTTTGACGCAATTGGCAATGTATCCATATTGAATAGCGGCGCGTCTCCATTAATTTCTTTAGCCGATTCCGGCAACGTCGGCATCGGGACGACCTCCCCTCAAACAAAATTAGAAGTTACCAACACTTCTTCCGGCGCCACCGCCGACCAGCTTTATTTAACTAATCTTGCCTCCGCCACTTCCACCGCCTCCAGATTAACCTTCAGAACCTCGGAAATTCTCGGTTCTTCAACTTCTACCGCCGCCATAACAGGAATCCTCACCCAAAACTGGACCACCGGAAAAGGTGATTTAGCTTTTTCAACATTAAGATCGGGGGCTTTAACCGAAGCGATGAGGATTACTGATACCGGCAACGTCGGGATTGGGACGACGACGCCGGGGTCTCTATTATCCGTCAATTCCACCGGCAACGTGTATTTCGGCGGAGGTTTAACGGTTTCCGGAGCGACAACGCTTCAAAGAGGAGCGGTTAAATCAATTCAAGGTGCAGATGTAATCCAACTCTTCGGTGGCACGACCGAAGTTATTGATGCCAGATCTACAGGAGTCTTTATTGGTGCAGGAGACCCACTGAATAAATTAGATGTGAATGGCGGTGTTGCGATTGGAACTTACGCTGGTGTGAATACTGCACCATCAAATGGGTTAATAGTCAGCGGCAACGTCGGCATCGGGACGACTACGCCCGGTACTAAATTAGAAATAGTTAATAACTCAAGCGGTTCAACCATAGATCAGCTTTATCTCACTAATTTTCAAGGCGCTACTTCCACCGCTTCCCGGCTCTCGTTTAGAGCCGCTGACATTAGCGGAGTCGGAACCACCACCGGCGCCCTCACCTCAATCCTCACTCAAAACTGGACCACTGGAAAAGGAGACTTAGCCTTTTCAACATTAAGAAGCGGCTCTTTAACCGAGGCAATGAGAATTGACAGTAGCGGCAAAGTCGGCATCAATTGTTGATTCCATATCGTCGGGAGCTAATGTTCAAATAACGGCGAACGAGCCGACATTGCAACTAAATTCGTCTGCAAGTGATGGAAAAACTTGGGAAATAATATCAGGCAAAAATCAGCAAGCTTCTACAGGAGAGTTTGTTATTTTAGATAAGTCTAACTCAGCGCAGGTCGTGAGAATACAATCTGGTGCTGGTGCTAACGGTGCTCCCCTTACAATCGCCTCCTCAGGCAGCGTCGGCATCGGGACGACGAGTCCGAATAATCTTTTAACACTTTTCAAATCAACAACCCCCGCTTTAGGATTCACCACCGGAAGCGGAGACTCCGCCTGGACCATGGGCATAGACACCGCGGACCAAAACAAATTCAAAATCGCCTCCTCGACTTCGCTCGGAGTAAATTCTAGATTAACGATTGACGGGAATGGGAATGTTGGGATCGGGACGACGGGG
>Ga0075872_128_pt1 | contig 10035 bp, 7 predicted proteins | sample RifGroA1_FD_68295 | JGI IMG/M metagenome (GOLD analysis project Ga0075872, IMG submission 68295) | Parcubacteria (Azambacteria) bacterium GW2011_GWA1_42_19
CTTTTCTGGCGCGCTTATCGCAGCTTATACAATCCCCAGACCGTAAAATACATCGCTAAAATTATTGAAGAGGTAAAACCCGATGTTATTCACGCCAATAACATCCATGTTTATCTTTCATACTACGCCTTAAAGCTTGCCAAAAAAAGCGGCGCGAAAGTTTTTTTGACCGCGCACGACGTGATGCCTTTCTATTATGGAAAACTGGTGGAATTCATAAATCCCAACGACTTGTCTTGTCCCGAAAAGTTCAATTACAAAATCAGCGTTTGGCGGCAAATAAAAAGGGCGGGCAAGACCTATAATCCTTTGCGCAATATGTTTATACGGCGCTATCTTAAATATGTTGATAAAATAATTGCCGTTTCAAACGCTTTAAAAGAAACGCTCGTTCAAAACGGCATATCCAATGTTGTTGTCGTCCACAACGGCATTGACATTGAGCAGTGGCAATCGGATGGCGATAGCGTTGAGGATTTTAAAAATAAATGCGGCTTAACGGGAAAACGAATTATTTTTTTTGGCGGACGTTTAAGCTGGCTGAAAGGGGGGCGGGAAATTTGCTTGGCGATAAAAAATGTTATTGAGACAATGCCCAACGCGGTTCTTTTACTCGCTTCAAAAACAGACGGAGAAGTAAAAGAAATTTTAGATTTTGCCGCCGGCTTAGGGATTGATAAAAATATTATTGCCGCCGGATGGCTTTCGGGCAATGAGCTTAAAGCCGCCTATAACGCCGCCGATATAGTGGCGGTGCCGTCAATTTGTTTTGATTCTTTCCCGACCATAAATCTGGAGGCAATGGCTTGCCGGAAGCCGGTTATCGCGACTTGTTTCGGCGGAAGCAGGGAAGCGGTTTTAGACGGCGAAACCGGCTACATCGTAAATCCGTTTAATATTGAGACGATGGCGGAAAAAATAATTGATTTGCTCAAAAATACTGACAAAGCAAGGATGTTTGGAGAGACGGGATATCAAAAGGCCAGAGAAAAATTCGGTTTAGACATGATGATAGAAGACTATTTATCATGGTATAAGTAAAGTTGATATTTTATTTTGGTTCTGATAAAGTTTTATTAAATCTATAGTCAGTTCTTTTTTAAAAAGGAGATTAAAAGATGAGTGTCTCCAAGGTTGAACCCAAACACGACTTTGCGGCAAAACTTCGGCAACCCTCTCTTTTGCCCGATGTTTTGAAATATGTAGAATGGCAAAAGGCGGTGCGCAAGGCGCGCGCCGAGGGCGTGGCTTTATCTGAAGTGCCGGATTGGCTCGGCCCGTTTTCAATTAACCTTGACTTGACCACGGCCTGCAACTACCGATGCGACCACTGCATAGATTTTGATATTCTCAATAGTCCCATTAGGTACGCCCACGAAAAACTCATGAGTTCCCTGACAAACATGATCGCGCGGGGCTTGCGCTCCGTAATATTTATCGGCGGAGGAGAACCGACACTTTATCCGAAATTCGGAGAAATGATAAGCTTTCTCAAAGAAAGAAACATTCAAGTGGCAATTGTGAGTAATGGTTCTCGCAATAATGTTATTTACGATAACGCGGAGTTTTTTACCGAAAAGGACTGGGTGCGGCTGTCGCTTGACGCGGGAACAACCGATACTTTCGTCCGCATGCATAAACCCGTAAAAGCCATTACTCTTGAGGAGATCTGCTCTTGGGTTCCGCGCATTCGCGATAAAAATCCCCGTCTTCAGGTAGGATTTTCTTTTATTATCGTATGGGAATCGGCGGAAGCCGCGCACAAGGATGGCAAGGTAAGCATAGTGCCCAATATCGGTGAAATAGTGGAAGCGACAAAACTCGCGCGCGAACACCGTTTTAACTACATATCATTTAAGCCGTTTCTCACTCGCTACCCGAGCGGCGCCGAAGTGATGGATCCGTCGGTAATTTCAGATTTTAAGCAAACGATTAACAGGATCCGGCTCGCTTTAGATGAAGCGAAGGCATACGAAACTAATGATTTCAGAATCGTAGAAAGCACGAATTTAAGGGTTCTTGAAACAAATTCATGGCAAGAACTTACTCGCCAGCCGAAAACTTGCCATATGCAGGCCTTTCACCAGGTGCTATCTCCTATTGGGCTGTATAATTGCCCCGCGTGGCGTGGCGTAGAAAAAGGCAGAATATATGACAAAAAAGCTTATAGCGATCTCGATGAAACCAAAGAAACACAAAAACAAGTCGCGGACATTCTTACCCGATTTGATTCCAGCCAGGAATGCGCGCATATAACGTGTTTATATAATTCCGCCAATTGGTGGCTGGAAAAAGCAGTTAAGGGCGATCTGACACCGGAAGAACTTGAAGTTTTGGAAGAAAAATTTGATTATTATTTTTAAGCCGACATGCCCGCTGTAAATCGCGGGCTTTATATTTATGACAAAAGACGACAAAATAAACGCATTAATCATCGGCGGCAGTTCCGGCCTTGGATTGGAATTGGGTTTGTTTCTTGCCGAATATTGCAACGTTTTTGTCACAGGAAGAAAAGACCCTCAAAAAAAACAGCTTCACTTCATACCTTTGGAAATAAAAAAATCACATCTTTTGTCCAGTGATTTGGATAGGGTATTGACGCGCGTTGGCGCGGTTGAACTCTTAATCTACGCGGCGGGTTTCCATCAGGACGGCGCCATCAGCGATCTTGAAGATAGTGACATTATTGCCATGATTAACGTTAAATTAACAGCGCCGGCCATGCTGTTGCAAAAAATTCTGCGAAAGCAAAAGAAACTTTCTGGTTTTATTGCCATTACGTCCACGTCGCAGTTGACGCCGCGATTACGCGAGCCGGTGTACGCGGCGGCAAGCGCCGGACTCGGAATGCTGGCGCGCTCCGTGTCTCTTGATAAAAGAGTCGTCAAGACATTAGTTGCGGCTCCGGCCGGAATGAAAACGAATTTTTGGAAAGGAAAGACAAGAAAGGGCGTTTTACTTGAACCGCGATGGGTTGCCGAACGGATAATTGATTTGTACAAAATGAAATTTGCCTATAAGCAAGTTCTCATCTTGAGAGAACCGCCTCGCATAAAAACGGCGGTCGTGGTAGATTAAAACTTATGAAAACGATTTTTATCACCGCTTTTCACGCTTTTATCTCCAAGAACATTTTTAATACGGACGTTCTTAAGATTTTAAAGCAAAGAAAGGATTTAAAAATTATTCTTTTGGTTCCGAAAATCTTAAAAGATTTTTTTGAGAATAATTACCGTTCCGATAACGTCATAATTGAGGGCATTGACCTGGCCCCGTTCCAAAATTCCCGTTCAAACAATTTTTTTTCAAAAATGTCTTTCTTTTTTATCTATAACCATTGGATAAAAAGAAAACGGTGGGATTATGCCGCGCAAAATCCCGGTATTTTTAATTATTTAAAATACCACATCTTAATTACTGCAACCTTTCTTCTTTCGGGCTATAAAACCATAAACCGAATCTTCCGGTTTTTTAGCCGGCATTTTTCTCCTGACAATTTTTATGAATTTTATTTCGAAAAATACAAACCGGATTTGGTTTTCACGCCCGATGTTTATGACGATTTTGACCAGGCGCTGATTAAAGAAGCAAAAATAAGGAAGATTTCTGTCGTCGGGATGGTCCGTTCCTGGGACAACAACATCAGCAAGGGGCTGATGAAATGCCTGCCCGATAGGTTGATCGTCAATAATGAAGTGATAAAAAAAGAGGCGATAAAACTTCATGATTATCCCGAAAAAAACATTTTTATCGGCGGCCTGCCGCAGTTTGACGATTATCTTAAAGCGCCTTTTAAAAGCCGGGAGGAATTTTTCAAAACAGTGGGCGGGGATCCCGATAAAAAGACAATTTTGTTTTCACCGGGGTGGCGGGAAATGTCTGAAACTAACGCCGATATCTGCCAATCCTTCAGGACCGCGAAAAAAAACGGCGTTTTGCCGGAAAACGTTCAGTTTTTTGTCAGACACCATCCCACCAGGCCCGATGTCGCGCTGGATGAGAAATTTAAAAATGATCCAGATTTCATTATTGAGACGCCCGGCGCGATGAGAGGCAGCGGAAAATTTCTTGAATTTTCAATGCAAGACAATATTCATTTGATTGACACCGTGTATTATTCTGATGTTGTTGTTTGGATCGTAACTTCAATCGGCTTGGATTCTTTGGTGTTTGACAAACCGCAAATCGCTGTTGATTTTGACGGCCCCAAAAAGAAGCCCTACTGGGAGAGCATTAAACGTTTTAACGATGAAGACCATATGCGGTCGTTTTTTAAAACCGGCGGCATAAAAAAAGCCGGCGATATCGACGAACTTATTTTTTTGATTAGTCAATATCTAAAAAATCCGCAATTAGATAAAGATGGTAGAAAAAAAGCTGCCCTGCAGCAGCTTTGGAAAGTAGATGGCCGGTCCGGGGAAAGAATAGCGAATTTTATATTGTCATTCCTTTTTTAATCTGGCGAAATTTTGCCTCCATTTTGGCCCAGTCCGATGGGATATTAATGTCTTCGTCGTAAAAATCGCTCATAATAAAAGGTTCTTGTTTTGAGCCGCCGAAATAACAAGCGGTTTTTTCATATAAAATTTTGGGTTTCATGACAAAAACCAAATCGTTTTTGACGTAATATTTGGGTAGAAGCTGACGGCGCGCCGGAGCATATTTTACGTTTTGGTTTATAGCATTAAGCAGCTTATAACTATTACCATTTTTTACAGGTCGGACAATCCAATGAGGATGGTGATGGGCAGCTGATAATTCCGAAAGAGGCACGACTACATCAGGGTCTTTTTTCAAAAACAGTTCTATTGCTTCGCCAACCTGTTTAACGCTTCTTAAGGGATTGGGTTTGTAATTCTCATTTTTTTGAAGCCATTCTATCGTGTGTTTTAAAACCGGTTCCATTTGCGTTGTGCTTTGAGCCAAGTTTTTTGGGCGCAAAAAAGGCACTTCGGCGCCGTATTTCTTTGCCACTTTGGCTATTTCGGGATCATCGGTAGTGACGATCACCCGGTCTATACGGGGGCTTTTAAGAGCCGTTTCAATTGCCCAAGCAATCAAGGGCTTGCCGCAGAAGTTTCTTATATTTTTTTTGGGGACGCCCCTTGAACTGCCCCGGGCGGGTATTATTGCTATAATGTTCATATATTTTTAATATTATACGTTAATTTTTAAAAAAATCAACTCTATAATAATAAAACCCCGATATGGATATCGAGGTTTCTAATAAATTTATCTAAATCACATTTCCAAAATTTCAAAAATTCTTCCGGTATCAACATACTCTCTAGCTTGAAGAAATTCTTCCATTGTCATGTCGCTGAAGTTGAGTGGTTCTCCGGTTCCGGGATTGTGGAGTAGCTTGGTCGCGTCATCGAGTTCCAAAACGTATTGATGGAAGTTGTCATCGCAAATCGGCTCGCGAGTTAGAGGATTAAAATTAATTCCGAAAACTTCATGAAGCATTCGTGTTACTTTCGGATGATGAAGCATTTCGGTTCCCGGGTACCAAGTGGCGGTAAACATTCTTTGGTTTACCGAGTCGGGTAATTTGCCGCAAGAGGTGTAAAAATTTTCCTGTTCTTTAATGAAAGCAACGCTCGTTTTCAAATCTTCAAGCGTTTCGGTAGGATAAGCCATAATCCAAGTTAGGTTGGCGTGAATTCCGGCGTATTCGCAATTTCTCATACCTACATCCATCGTTCGAGGGAATTGGTAAAGTTGGCCATTAACTCGTTTTTCCACAAGACCGTTTTTCAAAATAAATCCGCCTTTCTGCATTGCCTTTAATACGCTTGGAGAGGCGCTCTCGGCTCCAAAGCCAATGTAGATACAGCCGGCTTCGGCCATTAAATCAATGCGCTTTGGGTTCTCAAAAATGTATTCGCCGGGACTGCCGGATTTTGGCCGCAGGCCGGCGGATTCATCAAGTCGCGTGTGTGTGCCCCAGCGGATATTGAACGGTTTGAGCAAAGGAACAAGATCAACGATTCTCTGGTAATCAACACCGAAGTTGTCATCAGGCATGCCGATAAAATCAACACCGTATTTTTCAATATGCAACTTAAATTCCTCGGCAAGGTTTTGAGCCGAACGCATTCCGTAGTTGCGCTCGCCTTGCGCTCCGCGATAGCAGAAAGCGCAGGCGTAAGGACAGCCGCGGGAAGAAACAAAATTAGTGCTTCGTTGCATCGTAAATGACGTTGCCGAACTGTTATTAGCTGAAGTTCCCCAAATGGCATTACCAAGATAGTATTTAAGCATTTCATATCCAAAAACATCGGTTTTAATAAGATCTAAATCGGCAAAGGGGATGGTATTAAGATTTCTCGGCCGGTCGCCTTCATAAAGAAAACTGTGGCGGCCGTTCAAATAGCCAAGATAATATGGCTCGAGTCGTCCGGAATCTAAAGCGTTTTTAATTCCCCGCTCTTTAATAACCTTGGCGTCATAGGCGATTTTAATCATCACATCGTCACCTTCGGATCGGGCGACTCCGTCAAGTTCGGGGATGTAATTAAAAAGTCCCGTTTTAAGTTCGGTTGCCAGACCATTGCCGGAAACAAGAAAAGTGTCTGGTGCAAGTCGTCTTATCATTTTGGCGACTTTTTCTTGCCAGCCCAAAGTGGTAATTTTTCCGGAAAAACCAACCAAATCGGGTTCTCCATAAACTTCAATATTTTTTTTAATTAATTCAAACGCTTCCTGATCGGTAAGATGACGGCCGTTTTGGAGGCCGCGCTTTTGCGCCAATTCATCTTTTATTCGGTAACCATTAAGGTCAATAATCGTGGTGTCGACACCATAATTATCGCGGAGATTGGTTCCAAGAAGCAGAGGCCCTTGCGGCGTATTATTGGGAACCGCTGTTTCGCGAAGCGGCATATTGATTAAAAAAACTTTAAGGCCTTTTAAATCGGCCGGTTTAATATCTTTAATAACATCCGCCGGATGAATATGCTTTATGGGCGCGCCGATTATCGGGAGACCATTCACGGTTTTCCTCCGTTTTATTAAAGAGCTGGCATTAACTTATCTTTAGAACGTGTCAATAGTCCAAATAATAACCCATGAATTTAATTTTGACAAGATTTAAATTTTATGTTAGATATTTAATAATAATTTTTTGGTCTTTTAAAACTAATAATAGGAGGAATGAAAAATGAAAAAAATCGGATTTATTGGTTTGGGGATTATGGGTTCTCGAATGGCAAAGCGGCTGATTAATGCCGGTTACGAACTTACGGTTTACAATCGCACGGTAGAAAAAACTTATGCGTTAATTAACCTTGGTGCCCAACTCGCCACCAATCCGCGGCATCTTGCCGAGCGTTCCGACGTGATTATAACAATGGTAAGCAATGATGATGCTTTGCGGGAAGTCACAGAAGGTGAATCCGGCGCATTTGCCGGTGACGCCCGGCCCGACGCGACTTTTATTGACTGCGGTACGATTTCGGTTAAGACAACCAAGTATTTGGCTCGGCAAGCCGAAGATTGGGGATTTAATTGGTTAGACGCGCCGGTGCTTGGCGGTCCTGCGGCGGCCGAAGCTGGCGAACTGCCTTTTGTTGTCGGCGGGCCCCAAAATGTTTTGAAGCTGAATATGGATATTCTCAATACTCTTGGTAAAAGAATTATCTGGATGGGCAAAAATGGCATGGGCCAAGCCGCTAAAATTGTTCACAACTTGGCTTGCGGCATATCGCTTGCGGCGTTTAGTGAAGCAATAGCTCTTGGCGAGGAATTCGATTTAACCAGAAAACAGGTATTAGAAACTCTTTTAAGCGGAGGAGTGACAAGTCCTCTTCTGAAAGCTAAAGCTCCAAAATTTGAGCAAGGTGATTTTGAGCCGGCTTTCGCGCTGGCAATGATGGGAAAAGATTTAACGCTGGCGCAAGAAGCCGCCGAAAGGTTTTTGTTAAGTCTTCCCGTTCTTTCAGCGGTAAAAAAACTTTATGATTTGGCTAAAGCGCGGGGTTTAGGCGCGCAAGATTCATCCGCTATCATCAAACTGTATGAAGAAGGAGGCAATTTATGAGAATCAATATTATTCCCCGGTCGGAATTTGTTCGCGTCCGGCAAGCCCCGCAAGGATATTTTGCGGGGCAAGCGTCGGGAGATGAACTCAAAAAACTTACCTTGATTGCCGATATGTGCCGCTTAAATACGCTTTCGGCGGTGAAGCGCGCCGGTTCCGGCCATCTCGGCTCAAGCTTCAGCGCCATGGACATTGTGGTATGGCTTTATTACCGCGAGATGAACACCGTTGAATTTGGTTTTAAACATCCTGACCGCGATATTTATTTCTCATCCAAAGGACATGACGTGCCGGGGCTCTACTCGGTGTTTTTTTCTCTAGGTGTAATATCTGAAGAACTTTTTTTGAAACTGCGGCGGCTTGGCGGTCTCCATGGCCATCCCGATGTCAGCAATCCCGGGATTGAAGCCAATTCCGGATCGCTTGGAATGGGAATTTCCAAAGGCCGGGGAATGGCGTGGTCTAAGAATTATTGGAGGTTGGGCGGACGAGTTTTCGTTATGACCGGAGACGGCGAATTTCAGGAAGGCCAGAATTACGAGGCATTGCGGGGAGCGGCTCATCTCGGCCAAGATCGGCTGATTGTGATAATGGACCATAATAAAGTCCAAAGTGACAAACTGGTAAAGGACGTTGGCGACCTTGGCAATCTTGAAGAAAAATTTTTGTCATTCGGCTGGCAGGTGGAACGCTGTGACGGCAATGATTTCCGGGCTCTTAAAACGGTTTTTAAAAAGATTAATTTAATTTCGGGCAAGCCCACAATCATTATTACCGACACTGTTAAGGGCCGTGGAGTTTCTTTTATGGAACACCCTCGCGTGCTGAGGGAAAAGGGCCTATATAAGTGGCATGCCGGAGCGCCGGACGATGCTTCTTACGCGGCGGCATCTAAAGAATTGCTTGAAAAAATTAATATTCAGCTTGCTGAATTGTGGCTTAACCCGATTATAACCAAAGTAATATGCGATGAAAAAAAGCCGTCGGCGCTGCCGCCGCATTCTGAAGAATACGTTGTCAAAGCTTATGGGCAAGCGCTTGCGGAGTTGGGCTCAATTTATAATAATTTTATTGTGCTTGATGCCGATCTCGCGGCGGACTGCCATTTGCGTGACTTTGAAAATAGATTCCCAAAAAGATTTATTGAAGCCGGAATTGCCGAGCAGGACATGGTGTCAATGGCCGGCGGATTGGCGCGTCAGGGGATATTTCCGATAATCAATTCTTTCGGCTCGTTTCTGGCGTCGCGGGCCAATGAGCAGATTTATACGAATGCTTGCGAAGGGTCAAAAATTATTTGTGTCTGCCACTATGCCGGGCTGATTCCCGCTGGGCCGGGAAGATCGCACCAATCCCTTCGGGATATTTCACTATTTGGAGCTATTCCTAATATGACCATAATCCAGCCGTGCAATGCCTTAGAAACTAGATTAGCGCTTCATTATTGCATTAGCCAAGCGACGCAAAACTGTATGCTGCGGCTTAACATCGGCCCTTCTCCGAGGATAATTCAATTGCCGCAAGAATATATTTTTACAAAGGGCAGGGGCGCTGTTTTAACCACGGGAGACGATGCGATTATTTTCGCGTACGGGCCGGTGATGCTTCATGAAGCATCAATAGCTTCTGAAATATTGGCGAAAAAAGAATTTGGATTAAAGGTGGTTAACATGCCGTGGTTGAATTTAGTGGATGTTGAATGGTTAAGAGAGATTTTGGGCGCGGCTGCAAAAATATTCGTACTGGAAGACCATAGTACAATCGGCGGCTTAGGTGATTTTCTTCTTAATCAGCTTGTTTCTCATGGATTGCTGTCAGGGAAAACATTCCAAAAGTTTGGAGTTGTTGGCTTGCCGGAATGCGGGCGACCGGACGAAGTGCTTAAATTCCACGGCCTTGACGGCGCGACGCTTGCGGAAAGAATCACAAACAATATTTAGCTTAATAAATTCTTATGCCAAGACTTCGGTCAAGGCATTTTTTTATTGACGATA
>Ga0075872_122_pt1 | contig 8628 bp, 7 predicted proteins | sample RifGroA1_FD_68295 | JGI IMG/M metagenome (GOLD analysis project Ga0075872, IMG submission 68295) | Parcubacteria (Azambacteria) bacterium GW2011_GWA1_42_19
CGGATGCCAATGCCAAGTATTCTGGCATCGCCACTTCAAGCTTGGATCAAAAAATCGTCGATACAACACTGGGTTCCGGAAGCGATGAAAAAACGGTTGTGGAATACAAAGTTGATGTTATTGAAAGCCAAAAATCCGGCGCTTATACTTCTTCGCCGGTAACCTATACGGCGCTGGCGAATTAGATTTAACTTTTGATAACTTTATATCTATCTCTTTTCAATATCTTTTATTTCTTTTTCAATGTCTTTTTCTATATCCGATAAATCTTTCAATACTTTTGACGAAGTTTTGCCGCTTTTTATCTCTTTTTTCAGTTTCTTAAAGCCTGCAGACACCGCGCTTTCGGCTTCATGCACTTCCCGCCGCAATTTAATCCGCCACATTCTGAAATGATGAATAAAGTAATACACACCGACAACTAACGCCGCCAGTAATATCAGCCCAACAATTACTATTCCGCCGATATTTTTAAGCCACTGCAAGGCGCGCCAGAACCAGGAGTTGACGCCTATATAAACCGTATTGCTTTGCAAGCTTTCGGCTCCCGTGTCTAAAATCTGTTTTGCCCACACTTCGTAAGCGCCGGAAGGAATTATGTTTTCATAAGTCGCCTCCCAGCCGCCGTCTTTGCCTGCCGCCGCGTTAAATATGATAGGCGCCTCGCCCCTTTTTTCCAGATGAATTTCTACCGTTGCGTTAGACACGGCCGTTCCCTTAAGCGTCAGCTTCTCGCCGGGAGAAATAATATTGCTCGGATACTCCGTAATTTTGGGAGAAGCTACCGGAGCGATTATTATTTTGGAATTTTGCTCGGTGTAATTGCCGGCTTTATCGTACGCCCTTACTGAAATTGCGTGCTCGCCGGGAGTTAATTTTGGCAAGACATAAGAAGACGTCTTAAGCTCGGCCGCGTTAAACCATTTACCATCGTCAATTTTAACTTCGTAGCGGTCAATGCCGGAAAGATTATCGGTTGTTTCAAACCTTATCCTTGGCGTCGGGTTGGGCGTTGTTTCGCCATCCGGAAAAATAATGCTAAACGGCCCCGGCGGCGTCGCGTCAACCATTAATTTAAAATGTTCAATGGGGCCGGCTCCCAAAGAATTTAAAAAGCGCGCGTGGGCATAATAAATTCCGTCATCAAGATTTTCATAGACCTTATTGTCAAAAAGTCCGTCGGACTTGGAGCCGGGATTAGATGAAGACCGGTCGTTAAGTAAAAATGAAACGCCGGTAACGCCCGAGGGAATTACCCAAGATAATTTATTATACCGGCCGCTGGTCCACTTTTCCGCCGCTTCCGAGTCCCTGACCAAAACCATTTCGCCATCAGCGTCTTTAATTTCGTGTTTAACCAGAGGTTTCGCCGGCAAACGGCTTGGCGCCGCGATTTCTTCCGGCGCCGAAACGGCGCCGGAGGGTAAAGTAAAATTGGCATTCCCCAACCCCGATAATATGCTGGTGCCGAGTCCATCGTTTGCCAAAATCGAACCGCTTGAAAAATTCAAAGCAGCAGCGCCTGACGATTTAACCCGAAAAGTAATGCTTATTAACTTCCCGTCTCCGGAAAATCCGGGATTTAAGGCAATGCCTTCAAATCTTACATTGCCGATAGAATCAACATTTGAAAAAGAGGGTTCCTGCACCCAGAGATTAAACACCGAACCGGTCTTGGAAATACTTGCAGCTTCCAGTTTATCGGTCGGAAAAGTGATAACTCCCGAAGCGGCGTTAAGCGATGTCTCCGACTGAACTTTAACATTTACCGTAAAATTCCGTCCGGTCTGATACGTGCCGGAGGAGGGAGAAAAATACAGCGTCGCCGCGCCTGCGGGCAACGCAAAAGCGATGCTGAAAACGAACATCGCTAAAATTTTATTTTTCAACATCTTTTATTTCCTCTTCAATGTCTTTCTCAATTTTAGAAATATCTTTTAAAACCCGATTGGGCTCTTCGCGCCGCTTGATGTCTTTTCTTAATTTCTTAAACCCGGAAGAAACCGTGTCTTTCACTTCCCGAACTTCTTTTTTAGACAGACGCCAATTTTTACCGCCGCGCTTTTTATAAAGATAATAAACCGCGCCCACTAATAAAATCACGATAATGGCAAGTCCGGCGCTTAAGAAAACGCTGATATTTTTAAAATACTGGTAAAACCGCCAAAGCCGCGAGTTAACTCCCACATAAACCGGATCCGACAACAAACTTTCGGCGCCATTTTCCAAAAATTGCTTAGCCGAAACCTTATAAACGCCTGGTGGGATTTCTTCTTTATAAATCGCCTGCCAATTGCCATTTTTGTCGGCCGCGCCGTCAAAAACAATTGGCTCATATTTGTCTCTATTCAAATAAACCTCTATTTTTGACGATGGCAGCGACGTCCCTTTTATGATCAGGGTCTCTACGGGAAGCAATACATTATTGGGATATTCAATTATTTTCGGCTGGATCGTCGGCGAAATCGTTAAATCGCTTACGCTTTCCATATAGTTGCCGGCAAAATCGTAAGCTCTCGCCGTAATTGAATGATTTCCCGGAGATAATTTTGGAGCAAGATAGGTGTCATCCAAAAAAAACAGTCCTTTAGCGTCAAAGAAGTCGCCGTCGTCAATTTTTATCTGATAATAATCTATGCCGACATCATCCTCAGCGCTCAATCGAAATCTCGGCGTCGGATTGGTGGTGACGCTTCCGGTCGGAAAAATAATATTAAAATCAGCCGGTGGAACGGTATCAATAATAAATTTATGATGCAAAACGGGGCCGGCGCCAAGAGCGCTGATAAAACGGATGTGGAAATAATAAATTCCATCATCCAGTTCGTAGGTCTTACTGTCAAAAAAGCCATCTGATTTTGAGCCCGGGTTGGAACTTGGCCGGTCGTTTAACAAAATTGCCATGCCGACGACACCTGGAGGTATCAGCCATTCAAACTTATTAAATAAGTGGTTGACGTATTTGCCGTCCGAATTGCTGTCATAGGCAAAAACAATATTGCCGTCTTTATTTTTAATGTAGTGCCTTACAAAAGGTAAAGATGGTAAACCGGAAGTTCCCAATTCTTGAGGGCCCAAAGCGGCGCCGGTTTCTAAGCTGAATTTAGCGTTTTTAAAAGTTGAAAGAACGTTGGTTCCCTTGCCGTCGTTAGCCAAAACCGTGCCGGAAAAGAAATTTAGATTCGCCCCGCCCTTGGCCTTGACCCTAAAAGTAATATCAAGCACTCCGCCCTCGCCGGTAAAACCTGGATTTAAAACCACCCCTTCAAAACGAACATTGCCCAAAGAATCGGTATTAGAAAATGACGGCTCCTGAACCCATAAATTAACAACTGAGCCGGTTTTAGAAATTCCCACGGCTTCAAGATTGTTGTTGGGATAATTTATTACCGCCGAGACCGCGTTTACCGGAACGTTTGTTGAGACCTTAACGCTTACGGTGAAGTTGCGCCCCGTGTTATAAGTGCCCGAAGACGGAGAAAAATACAGCGTTGCCGCGCCTGTGCCGCGAGCGGGCAATGCCAAACCGACGCAGAACAACAACGCTAAAATAAGTTTTTTTGTGATTTTGATTTCCTCCACAACCATCTTATTAATAATAACACAACTACGAGTCCTAAACCGACAAGTATATACACAGGCCATTTTTTATACCAAGGCACCGTTGGTGGCAAATACACGATTCTGGTGTTGCCCGCTTTGTCAATCACTCTTACATATGTATAGCTTTTAAGCTTTTGGTCTTCTAAAAGATACGGACTTTCCGCCGCTTGCCACCGCAATTCGGCATAATTCTGCGTTATATTGCTTCCGCGTTTCTCCGCGATTTCATAATAATCTACGCCCGAGTCCTTATCCTGCGCCGCAAAAACCAAAAACCACTTGTCATTAAAAATATCTGGGTCGCGCGCAATTTCCGGAGTAAATAATTCCGGAGGATTAGTGTCTTTAGAACTTGGAGCTTGAAATGTGGAGCTTGGGATTTGATTAGAAATTAGAAATTGGAAATTAGAAATTCGCACGTCAGCCTCCGTCCCTTGTCCGTCATTTAACAAGACCTTGGCGTTTTTTATTGCAACATTGCCGACTCCTTCGGTTTTGGCGGCAAAAATTAAACTGAAGACCTTACCCTGTCTTCCGCCTTTATAATACGGGCTTAAAACGCCGCTAAATCCGCCGGGGATAACTCCGCTAAATTTAATTTCCGCGTTCATCTGCGGACGTTCAACCCAAAATTTGATTATGGAACTGCCGGTATAGATTTCTTTAATTTCCAGCAAATTTTTCGGAAAAATTATACTGCCTTCAATCGCGTTGATATCTTCGCCTTCGGCGTCAAGCATTAAGTCAACTTGAAACTGACTGCCAATATCGATTTCATTAGTTTGAGAAACTAAATTCAAACTTGTCGCGCTTGCCTGCAAAGAAAATAGAAAATAGAAAATAGAAAGTAGAATTATTATTTTAAATTTGTTTTTCATATTCTTACCCAGTCCAGTAATACGCCATAATGCTAAAATCAATCAGGTTGACTTTGCCGTCGCCGTTTAAATCAACTTTCGCCGGCGGACTTGTCCGATTATACCAATACGCGGCGATGGAAAAATCAATGAGATTGACCCGGCCATCATTATTAACTTCGCCTTTTAAGACCTTTTTAACCAATTTCGGAGCCGTGATGTTTTGCGTGCCGACTTTAAAACTCACCGCGCTTGAAAAACTGGAAAGAGCGCCGGCCAAAGACGCCTTGGATTTGGCGTTGTGGTCGCCATAATCTACGGGAGTTGTGTCAAAATTATACAAATACACGCCGCCGCCGTCCGATTTGGTTTTGGCAAAAAATTCTTCATCGGAATTTACAGAAATAGTAATATCCGACGAAGGCGCGGATTGGCCGAAAATCGCGAGATTGTCGCCTTTTTTCACTTCGCTTTTATCAACCGCGATTGTCGGCGCGATAAAAATGCCGCCGACATTAGTGGTGACGCCCGCCGTAACGCTTACCGTGAAACTGAATAAACTGGAACGGCGGCCTTCTTTATCTTCGCTGTAAACTGAAAAAATATAACTGCCGGCGGAAAGGTTGCCAAGCGTTATGGAAAAATTGGAATCGGGGCCGGCGACCGACGAAGCCGCCACTTGGGCGTCTTTTAAAAGCGTTACGCTACTTTTTGGATACGCTCGCCCGGAAAATATCACAGTTGTTCCGGATGGCACTATCGCCCCGCCTCCCCCGCCGCCGCCTCCTCCGCCGCCGCCTCCTCCGCCCGAAGTGCAACCGGTTTCATTATATGAACAATTACTGCAACTTAAAGTTCCGCCGGTATTGCCGCGAGTAACACAAGTCGCTCCCCCTAAATTAGAACCGTCACATTGTTCTCCGGTATCAATAACGCCGTTGCCGCAAACCGCGCTGGCTGAAACCGTAACCGTCAAGGTTATATTGCCGGTGTCGGCAAAAACGCTGTTAGAAAGTAGAAAGTAGAAAGTAGAGAGTAGAACGGGAAAAAAGAGAATGCCAAAAATACCATTATTCTTTTTTAATAATTGTAAATTGAAAATTCTTTTTAACATACCAGCCGGCTATTATTAATATAATTAAAATTCCAAGCGCGCCTAAGCTCGGATAGAAAGGCAGAGCGTAAAAAACCGCGTCTTTTGTGGCAACATCTCCTTTGCCGGTAACGCTGATTGCCAGGTGAGTTTTATAAATTCCCAAAAGCCAGCTGGGTTTCGGCCACACGGCTTCAAGCGTCCGCATTCCGGTCGGCAAAACCACATTACCCGCGACTTCTATATTCACAATTTTTTTCCCAAAGATATTTGTTACAACGATTGTCCCCTTCGGCTCAAAATAAACGGTGCCGGTATTTTGAAAATCAAATTTAAAAGTGATCGGGTTTCTCTTCCAGATAAATTCGGGCGCGCGAAAATTTAAAATCTCCCCCGTCTGCCGGAAATCGCCGGGCACGGTTAACAAAACGACGGTGCCGGTCCGCGCCGACACGTTCAACTGGCCGCCGCCGCCTAAAGAGCCGGTGGCGACAAATATCACGGCGAAACGGCTGCCGGCCGACGCGTCGGCCGGCACTTTTATTGTAAACGGTATTTCCCTGGTTTGATGTGCTTTTAGCTCAAACGGTTTGCGGCTAACCTCTATCCAATCAACCAGCGTGGTTATCCCGGGCGCTTTTGGTAAGTAGCTGTATCCGGAACTGCCCGATGTCGGCAGAATATCCTGAACGTCGGCTAAAACCATGGTTTTATCGTCGCCGTCATTGGTTAACCTGATAACGCCATTATATTCCGAGCCCTTATTCACTTCCAAGGAAAGTTTTGCCGGAAATATAGTAAAGCCAATTTTGGCTTGCGCCGCATGAAACCAAAACAGCCCAATAAAAAATTGGGCTGAAAACAGAATAGCAATAAAAATCGTCAGTTTAAAACTTTTATCCATAGTTTAACGCTTCGCGCTTCACGCTTTAGTTGGCCAGAACAGTATAGGTTATTGGCGAAGAAGTGTAAGTGCCTGCGGCTTGAGTGGTGGGAGTGTCAAGCTTGTAAACCACCGTTTGGCCTCCGCCGCCGGACAAATATTGATTACAGTCGGCGATTTTTTGAGCCGAACTGGAAGTGGAAACACCCGAAAATTTAGCCGCGCCGTCGTCGGTGGCGCCCCACCAGCCAGTGGCCGCTCCGCAAGTGGTGCTGGCGCCGGTCCCGATATCGGTACCGCTTACCACCACCCTAAAACCCAGGCCTTGCGTTGTGCCGTTGGCCCACGTCGCCGAAGGTCCGGTGGTAGTTGAAGTCGCCGCCGGCGCCGTCCAGTTGTTGCCGCTGGGATTGTCGGATATTGTTTGAGCGCCGGATGATAATGTCGCCGTAGTTGACGCCCGCGCTATCGTGGTATTGTGGCCGATCGCGTTATTAGTGGTAATCCAAAGCAGTGAAGTAGCTTGCACCGGCGTACCCGGAGTTAAAGCGGCAAAGGCCTTTGTCGTTGCGTCCATATTAAAAGTTAAAGTGGAAGCGATAGTAACATTTAACGCCACGCTGCCGGTGGCGGCTTGGGCAAACTCAATCAAATCCGGCCCGAAGCTGACCATTAAAAGCAATGCCAAACTCACCATAAAAACCGGCCAGAATTTTTCGTTATCAAAACCGGAAGTTGTTTTTAACTCTTTTTTAATTTTTACTGAAAATTTATTAAAATTTACCTCCATATTTTTATTTAAATTTTAATGATTTTACCGTTGGTTTTATTATATCATTTTTGCAAGAGGAAGTTATCCACACGCTAGAGTTTATTTCACCGCGTAATTTTTTGAGGCAAAATCATATTGGCTAACGAAGATTTTTTTAAACGGCATTATAGAATTTAATTCATAAAACACAAAAACGGCTTCGCGATAATCGTTTTCGTCAACACTGCGGTAAGAAAGCGGGACGCAGCCATAAGAAAGCAAAAGAGCGTTGGCCATTAGCCGAGCCGTTCTTTTGTTTCCGTCTTCAAGCGGCTGAATGTAGCTTATACCCAAAAGAGCAATTAAGGCCTTGGCATAAGGCGTTTGCATTCTGCCCACTGCCGCGGAAAGTTTGGAAACCGCCTCCGAAATCTGGTGGATATTATCCAGCGGTTTATAAATTGAACCGGTCACGCCAACCGGTTTGCTGCGTAATCCCAGGCCGACGCTCAAATCCCTGACCAAAAGAGCGTGCAACTCTTCCAGATTTTTCCGCGTCAGAGTTTTAAAACGGCTTTTATTTTCATGAATAAAATTGAAGGCGTCTTTGTGGTTCAAGATCATCCGCGCTTCCTTTTTGCTGTGCCCGGGCGCTTCCTTGTTTTCCAAGATCAGTTTCTCCGTATCAAGCAGGGTGTAGGTATTGCCTTCTATTTTTGAAGATTTCCACGATAATTCTATAATCAGCCGCTCCAACTCCCTTTTCTGTATAGCCGGTGGCAAATCTTTCGTTCTCTTTTTATACTCTTTAGTTGCGCTGTTTAAAATTTTCAATTCATCGTCAGAAAAAATACCTGCCGGCAAAGATGAAAGCAAGTCAAAATTATATGAACTCAGGCCATAGCGCTTGTCCGGTTCAATGGAAGAATATTTTTTGGCATCAATCTCGGCAAATATCCTGCCAATTGCGCTTATTTTGTATTTAGTAGCTCTTCCCGATCCTTCAGTTATAAGGGTTCTTTCTTTCGTCATTTCAGATAGCGCGCGTTTGACTGTCACGAGCGAAATATTCTCGCCCATCTTCAAAAAAACGTCGCGCGTTTCCGACGAGCTCATAGTCCCTTTCTCGATAAAAATTCTGATAACCTTCTGCTGTTTTGGGCTTATTTTTTTCATTTTCGTATCATTTATATGCATTTACCGTATCATATTGATACGATTTCAACAAGTGATATAACTGCCCGGATGAAACTTCGCTAATTCGCCAGCGCCGTATAGGTTACCGGCGAAGAAGTATAAGCGCCGGATTTTTGGCTTTCAATAACATCAACTTTGTATTCCGCAACCGTTTTTTCATCGCTTCCGGAACCCAGTGTTGTATCGACGATTTTTTGATCCAAGCTTGAAGTGGCGATGCCAGAATACTTGGCATTGGCATCCG
>Ga0075872_133_pt1 | contig 8567 bp, 11 predicted proteins | sample RifGroA1_FD_68295 | JGI IMG/M metagenome (GOLD analysis project Ga0075872, IMG submission 68295) | Parcubacteria (Azambacteria) bacterium GW2011_GWA1_42_19
TCTTTTCTTGTGCCTGGGATCAAGTGCGGTTTTCATTATTCCCCTATTTTACTTTACTTTCTTGCCTTTGAAATAGCCGCAGTGGGGACAGGTTTGGTGGGTGCGGGTAGGCTGGTGACAATTGGAGCAGGCAACCAATTCCGGGAGAACCAAACGATGAGTAGACCTGCGGGTGCCTTGGCGTCTAGTTGAATGGCGGCGTTTTTGGAGCGGTGTCATGCAGCAATGATTTTATCTTTTTCTAGCAATTCTTTCAAGAACGGATATTTAGACAGGTTGGGTAAGAGTAATTCAGCCTGCTTTTTGGCTTCGGGGATGAGGGTAAAGTCCTGGTAAGTAGCAATTTTGAAGTTGGGCAGACCATGCTGGGAAGTGCCATAAATATTGCCCGACCCTCTTAGGCGCAGATCAATTTCGGCCAGTTCAAAGCCTGAATGATGAGTTTCCATGGCCTTGAGTCTTTCGGAAATCGTATCTGCAAAAAGCAGACAATATGATTGTGCATCACTTCTGCCTACCCGGCCGCGCAGCTGATGCAGCTGAGCCAGACCAAAGCGGTCCGCTCCTTCGATGACCATAATGGTGGCAGTGGGAATGTCTATGCCTACCTCAACAACCGGAGTAGAAACTAAGATGTGATACTCCCCTGCTCTGAATTTGGCCATTCGTATGCGGCCGACCGCTTTGTTTCGGGGACGACCCAAGTTTTGATAGGTATCCTACCAGGGACAGAATCTAGAATGGACAGATCTAAATCTCCATATAGTGTAAGAGCAACGGTTCGCGGTATGGGAGTGGCGGTCATGGTCAGAACATGGGGAGACGTGCCTTTGGAGGCAGCTAAAGCTCTTTGGGCAACTCCAAAGCGATGTTGTTCATCAATGACAACCAAACCTACTTTGGCTAACTGAAGTTTGTCTGAAAGCAGGGCGTGAGTACCTACCAGAACAGTGCTAAGTGCTAAGTGCTTAGGGCTAGGTTTGATCTGACCTGTGACTAACTCCGTTTTTAGACCGATGGCGGTGAGGGTTTGGAAATGCTGGTGGGCCAAAATTTGAGTAGGAGCCAGAAGAATAGTTTGAAAACCGTTGAGATGAGCGACGTATGCAGCAACAGCAGCGACAACCGTTTTACCCGAACCCACATCCCCACATCACCTTCGAGTAACCGGTTCATCGGATGTTTTCCAGATAGGTCGGACAAAATCTCTTTTAGGCTCTGGTTTTGGGAAGCGGTTAAAGAAAAAGGTAGAGCATTTAAAAACTGCAGGACTTTTTCCTGATCAATGGTGAACGGATGGGATAATACAGTGGCTTGCCACTCCTGTTTGTGTTTTAAGGCCGACAGTTGCAGCAAAAATAATTCATCAAAAGCTAAATCTTTCTTGGCAGGGTCGACAATTTCCGGCGAATCGGGTGCATGCATATGCTGAAGTGAAGCAAGATGTAAGGGAGAAATATCAGGAAGAGAGTTTACTAGAAGTTGTATTTTAGATCTTAACCATTTGGAGGTGACCAATGCCTTCATTGCCTGCAATGCCTGAAATTTTTTCGTATTGGGGAGAAATTAAAGTGGGTTTTCTACTAAAGAAATCAACTTTACCATACAGACTAACCGGATCACCGGCGGTAAAAACCCGGGATAAAAAAGTTTGGTTAAACCAAATGACAGAAAGAGAGCCCGAAGAATCGGTAAAGACAGCTTCCTGAAGACGTTTGCCGTTTTTGGTAAAAATGTTTTTAACGGCAGAAATGTGGCCTACCAGAGTGACCGTTTCCCCTACCTGGACCGTTCTGGCCAGAGAGATTTGACGGCGATCTTCGTAGCGGAATGGGAGGTGGTAGAGCAGATCAAAGACAGAAGTAATGCCGAGTTTGGCCAGTTTCCCGGCCATGATAGTACCTACTCCCGAAACAGTAGTAATCGGATCCGTAAGTTTCATCTAAACAAATATGGCAATACCGATGCGGCCACAAGTGCCAGTGAAGAAATGATGACGAGAACCGTCCAGATTTGACGGCGTTGCGAAAATCCGGAATGTGGGTAAATCTGGCAAAAATTGCTTTTGGGGCGGTCATTGTAGGATTTTTACTAATGCTGGGAATATTTGCTTTCTTTGCTAAAGACCTGCCTAATCCCGATAAAGTAGCCAGAAGAGAAGGATTTGCTACAAAAATATATGACCGCAACGGCAAACTGTTGTATGACGTGTATTCTGACCAGAGACGCAACCCGGTAGATATTACTGCTATCCCATTAGTAGTTAAACAGGCCACCATTGCGATTGAAGATAAGAACTTTTACAAACACGGCGGATTCGATGCGCTGGGAATTGCCAGAGGACTTCTGCGAAGCGTGTTTCTGGGCCAGCTGCAAAGCGGATCTACTTTGACTCAACAATTGGTAAAAAACGTACTGCTGACGCAACAGCAAACCATAGTGCGTAAATTGAAAGAGTTTGTGCTGACAGTCCAGGTAGAACGGAAATATACCAAAGACCAGATTTTGCAGATGTACTTAAATGAAGTTCCCTACGGAGGAAATGCCTGGGGCATTGCTACGGCTGCCGATTTGTACTTTGGGAAAAAAGTGGCGGAGTTAAATCTGACCGAAGCGGCTATTTTGGCAGGACTGCCTCAATCTCCCAGCCGGTATTCCCCCTTCGTAGGAACCAGATATATTGGCCGGGCTGAAGAGGTGCTGCGGAGAATGCGCGAGGACGGATATATTACCAGAAACCAGGAACTGGAAACTAAAGGAAAACTTTCCTCGGTGCAGTTTGCCAGTCAATCAGGACTTTTAAAAGCGCCGCATTTTGTGTTTTATGTCAAAGAGCAGCTGGTTAAGCGGTATGGAGAAAAATTGGTGGAAGAGGGCGGGTTGCAAGTAACCACATCTTTGGATTTGGACATTCAGGAAGCGGCCCAAAAAGCGGTAACCGAGGAGATTGATAAAGTGAAGAATTTAAAAATTACTAACGGGGCCGCAGTGGCCTTGGATCCGGTAACCGGTCAAATCTTGGCTATGGTAGGAAGCAAGGGCTGGGAAGATTTAAAAGACGGTAAGTTTAACGTAACCACAGCTACCCGCCAGCCGGGATCAACCATCAAACCACTGGTTTATTTGGCCGGACTCCGGAAAGGTTACACAGCATCGACTCTTTTGATGGATGTAAAAACTTCTTTTCCCGGAGGAGATAAGCCGGAATATGTCCCGGAAAATTATGACGGAAAATTCAGAGGTCCAATACTGGTCCGGGAAGCACTGGGAAATTCCATCAATATCCCGGCGGTCAAAATGCTGTCTTTAACCGGTATTGCTGAGACTATGGGTTTGGGGTATGACCTGGGATTATCTACACTTGAGCCCACCCGCGAAAATTTGCAAAGAGTGGGGTTATCAGTGGCTTTGGGCGGAGGTGAAGTACGGCTTTTAGAATTGGCGGGAGCTTATTCATCTTTTGCCAACACCGGATTTAGAATCGAACCTACTGCAATTTTAAAAGTCACAGACAGCTCGGGAAAAACTTTGGAAGAGTGGGCCCACTTCGCTGAAGCTACGAGGGCTAAAAAAGTAATAACTTCTGAGGAAGCGTTTATTATTTCATCAATACTTTCTGACCCCAAAGCCCGGGAGATTACCTTTGGTCCCAGATCGGCGATCAACATTGCCGGAAGAACAATTGCCGTAAAAACCGGCACAACTAACGATAAAAGAGATAACTGGACGATTGGCTGGACTCCGTCGGTAATTGCGGGAGTATGGGTGGGAAATAATGACAATTCGGCCATGAAAGATGTGGCATCGGGAGTAACCGGCGCGGCGCCTATTTGGAGAAGAATTATCTTGGCAGCTCTGAAGGACAAGGGAGATGAACCGTTTGCGGTGCCTGAGGGAATTGTATCTGTAGATGTAGATAAGATTTCCGGATACAGAGCTCACGACGGATTTGAATCGAAACAGGAGTATTTCATCAGAGGTACCGAGCCTACCGGAGAAGATCAGGTACACAAAAAAATAAAAGTGTGTAAAGGTGAAGGCAAGTTGGCTACGGTAGCTGACATTGCCAATAACAACTTTGAAGAAAAAGAATTCCTGTATTTTAAAGAAGAAGACCCCTTTGCCGGACTTAATCAGCCCAACAAATGGCAGGAGGGAATTCTAAATTGGCTGAAAGACCAAAGCGATGGTAAATATCATCCTCCTACCGAGCAATGCGAATCAATCAATCAGGTAGTGGTATTTATTAAGAAACCAAACGATCACGGTGAGTTTGGAAGCGAGCTTACGATTGAAGCCGACGTTGTATCAAGCAACAAAATTACCAAAGTAGAATTTAAGGTTGATGGAAACGTAAGACAAATGTTAACGAGTGGACCTTGGAATGTAACGGTGAATGTTTCAGATAAAGGAACTCATAAGATTGAAGTCAGAGCGGAAGATGAGAAAGGAAATTCCGGTTCAAGAAGTGTGGAAATAGGTGTTGGTCAACCATGGAGTGTTCCTACACCAACGCCGTAACTCACCCCTGACCCCTCTCTTAATCTAAGAGAGGGGCATCACTTTTAGCAATTCTTCCCTGATTGGTGATATATCGAGTGAAGAGAGTTGTTTTTTGGGATCATGATACGTAATTCTTAAGGTAAGTTTATTTTCGTATTTATCGATTAGTTCGACACTCTTGATCAAGGGACTAACCTTTTTTATTTTGCTAACAATATCTGCATAGTTACCAGAATAATTGACATTGACATCTTCAATAATTGGAGGATATTGGGAAATGGGAATGTAGGTTTTAATTGAGGTCGCTTTGGCCAGTACGGGTTCTAAATTTATCTCACAAACAAGAGCCGTTGGGTGCACTTGGATTTCGGGAGAAATAAGTACACCTAGTTCTGATGCCAGAGCTTCTACATAGCCCTTGAGCCGAGAAAGATCGGGGTTAGTGGAAGTAAGTATCAAGTGCAGTTCTTCGTGAGGTAAATCCCCTTTTTTGGGTAGATAGACATTAGCAATTTCAAACAAGCGCAATTCTTCTACTTTGCCTAAATTTTCGGAGACAATTTTCAAATGTGATGGGACAAGTGAAGTACGCAGATATGTCCACTCGGAAGATAAGGGATTTTTCAGCTTGAGACCAGAATCCTGATCAACGAGGGAATAAGTATACATTTCGGTAAAACCCCAATGAGATAAAGCTGACTTAATTTTGGCTTCCCAGTAAAAAGTGGTGTCGTTTAAAAGAGTCGGTAGATTTCCAGACATTAACTGTGTAGGTAAGTTGTGGTATCCATAAATACGGGCAACTTCTTCGACTAGATCTTCGGGAATAGTGATATCTAATTTTCTGGCCCAGGGAATTTCTACAACCTGCTCTGATTTAACTACAAACTCCAGCGACTTGAGAATGTTGGCTATTTCAGCTGCTATTTATAAACCCTGTCAATGGACTGGCAAGTTTTAAGGTTGTTACTTTTTCGCTGACGTTTAGGATATCTAAGACTGATTTATCCGCTTGTCCTCCTGTAGTTTGAGAAAACAATTTAATGCCGGATTGCAGTGTAGGTAGGACGTTTTCTGTGGGAAGATTTTTTTCAAATAATTCGGCGGCGCTGGTGCGATGGGCCAGAGCCATGGAAGTCTTACGAATATGAGTTGGCTCATAGGTTTGGACGAAGAGCAAAACGTTTTGGGTATGATCGTCTACAGCTGAATTTAACCCTCCCATGATCTATTTTGTCGTAGTCGAAAGTGTGGATCGGTTGACCCAACTCGTGCATTAAGTAATTTGAGATATCCACTACATTATTAAGTCCGCGCATGCCAACCAACTCTAATCTTTTAACCAACCAGTCAGGAGACTTGCCAACCTTTACGTCCCTAATTAAGGCTGTAGAGAAGCGGTAGCAAATAGCTTTATCAAGCGTTACGTTTAGGTAATTAACCTTCTTACTGGTTGAGAGATTAACCTTTTCAAGATATGGATCTTTTTTGAGACTAGCTTTATAGCCAAATCTAGGCAGAATGGCTACGCATTCAAAAGCAATACCCACGACAGACATCATATCTACCCGGTTGGTAGTGACTTCAATATCATAAATGTATTCATCGCCTTTTTTGTGCAGTCTTTCAACGGATGGACCACATAAAGACAGGGCGTGTTGGATTTGCTTAGGAGTAGCATTTGTCTCCAAATAATCTCTTAACCATGAATCAGGAATTAATATTTGCATAGTTTATATCTTCGATTAGAATTGATTTAGGAAACGGATATCGTTGCCATATAACAGCCGGAGATCATCAATCTTGAGACCGGATTTCATCATGTAGGTGCGTTCTACTCCCCAACCAAAAGCAAAGCCGGTGTATTTGGTGGGATTAATTTTGCCGGCCCTAAGAACGTTAGGATGAACCATACCCGCTCCTCCTAGCTCTAACCATCCTTCTTTACACAATTTACAGCCTTTGCCTAAACATATGTCACAGGTCACATCGACCTCAAATGACGGTTCGGTGAATTGAAAATGATACGGACGGAGACGTGACTGACGTTTGGGTCCGAAAAACTGTTTGACGAAATGGTCAATGGTACCTTTGAGATGGGTAATGGTGATATCCTGATCGACAACTAAACCTTCAAACTGATGAAACATGACAGTGTGGGAAACGTCTGACTGGCGGCGGTAACATTTGCCGATATTGACCATCCTGATGGGTGGGGTCTTGACGCGTTCCATTTCTCTAACCTGACCGTTTGAAGTGTGAGGAGTAAGAACGATTTTGCCCATTTTCTTGTCTTCGGGGGTATCAACGAAAAAAGTTTCAATATCGTCGCGGGCTGGGTGGGTTTTGGACATATTTAAGGATTCAAATGAATACCAGTCCCAATCGGCTTCAGGATAGCGAACCCGGACAAAACCAATCTTTTCAAAAATACTACTGATTTCTCCGATGGCGTGAGTTACTGGGTGAAGGTGACCTTGAGGTGGACGAATTCCGGGTAGAGATGGATCTTGATTTATGATTAATGATTTATGATTTACGAACTTGGAAGAATTCAAAGCTGAGCCAGTTGACCTGATTTGCCCAAATAATGAATACGCAACCTTTCTAATTCTTCTTGATCGGCACATTGAATAATCTGGGCCAAAGCCTCGTTTTTCAAATTCTGAAGAATTTCTCTCATGAAGAGATTATATCTTATGCTGCAGCCGAACCAAAGACGGCGGTTTCAAGTTTTTCGATGCGGTCTGTGCGGTCGCTCATTTGGCCGGAAAGGACGGTTTGTTCTTCGTCGAACTTTTTGAATTGGCCGGCGATATCTGTGATTTGAGTAATAACTGTGTCGATCTTTTGCTCCAGATTATCAAATTTTTGTTCTAAGGGTTTGAGCGCAGAACCAATTTCCTCTTTGACAACATCTCTAATTATTTGGCGGGTAATGGTGGTCACAAGATCTAGTCTAGACTTTGAGTTTGGAGCTGTCAACTATTTGTTTGAAGGTTTCCGGTTCACGGACGGCCAGATCGGCCAGAACTTTGCGGTTCATGGTGATATTGGCCTTTTTAAGACCCGGGATGAATTTGGAATAAGTTGTGCCTAAAGCTCTTAAGGCGGCATTTAATCGGGTAATCCAAGTGCGGCGCATATCGCGGCGGCGGAGGTGCCGGCCTGCAAAAGCATATTGACCTGCGTGGCGGACTGCCTCGTGGGCTACCTTGTACAGTTTGTGCTTGGTCATGCGGTAGCCTTTGGCCCTGGCCAAAACTTTGTTGTGTCTTTGACGTCTTGGTGATTTGACTCTCATAGTCCTAGAGCCATCTTAATTTTTCTGGCTCTCCTGGTAGTTAATAATTTTAATTTCTTGTATCTGCGCTTTTGAGTAGCTGACTTGGCAGAACGTAAGTGACCTTTGAAAGAACTGCGGTGCAGAACTTTGCCGTTTTTGGTAACACGGAAACGCTTGGACACTGATTTTCTAATTTTTAACTTTTGCATTTTTGACTGGACTTAAAGTAGTAATGTATTGTCTACCCATCCATTTGGGTTGCTGGTCGACTTGGCAGATATCTGACAGAGCGGCAAAGACCTTTTGCATCATGATGTCGCCAAATTCTTTGTGCCCCAACTGCCGGCCCACGAATTTGACACAAACACGGACTTTGTGACCGTCGGTCAAAAATTCCCGTCCCCGGGTAACTTTGACCTGAAAATCGTTGTCTGCCATAAAAGGCGTAAGACGAATTTCTTTCAAGTCCACCTTCTTTTGGGTAGACTTGGACTGGCGTTCCTTTTTAGCCAATTGGTATTGGAATTTCTTGTAATCAATTAACTTGACTACAGGCGGAACAGCCATAGGGGCGATCTCGACCAGATCGACACCTGCGGTCTTACTTTGAGAAAGAGCGTCGTCTAGAGGAACAATTCCTACTTGGGTGCCATCTTCCCGCAACAGGCGAACTTCCTTGGCTTTAATTTGAAAATTGATGCGGTAAGACGTACTCACTAGACTTTGGCTATTATATCAGCTGACAGGTCAGAAATAAACTCGGAAAGAGGTTTAGAGA
>Ga0075872_136_pt1 | contig 7351 bp, 9 predicted proteins | sample RifGroA1_FD_68295 | JGI IMG/M metagenome (GOLD analysis project Ga0075872, IMG submission 68295) | Parcubacteria (Azambacteria) bacterium GW2011_GWA1_42_19
TGATAAATGTCTTGGGAAATTTTTCCCAGAAATCCGCCGTTTCCTCGTCGTATTCTTTCGCAAATCGGTTGTATGTTTGTATGGTTTTGTTGTCCATGGTTTTAGTTCTTAACCGTTAGATAGATAATTCCTTACAACCATTTTCGAATAAAAAGTTTTTTCTAGCAGACAACATTTCATCTTTCGTTATATTGGGATTTTTATCATAAAAATCCCCCAACCATTCTCCTACTGCCTTTATATAATCCTCTTGATTTTCATATTCATCCGGGCATACTGGAGTTCTTTGATTTTTAATCACCTCCTCTTTAATTACCATTTCGATAAGCTGTTTTGTTTCCTCGTCCACATTTCCAGCCATGTAATCTTCGTATCTTTTTAAGGCTTTTGTGCAATTATTTTCTCTCCAAAAATCAACCCTTGCTTGAGAGAAATCTGACACTGTAGCATTTGGGTTATTTTCCCAAAATTCTTTCCCCCATTCAGAGAATGCGGCAATTTCTCGTTTGGGATCTTTGAAATCATCAGGGCAAATTGGGTTATTAGATTTATAAACCATACTCACAGTTACTCCTACAACTAGAAGTATTCCCAAAATCAACAGATTTCTTAATTGTTCAATGATTATCATAGAAATAAGCTTTTTTTATTTAAACTTAAGCTTTTTCAATAAATTTTCTGCTACCAACCTCCTTTCGTGTAAAGATTTATTGGACGAAGATTTATATCGTGCCGTAAAATGAATAATCTTATCAAAGCTGATTTTAGCCACTTTCTGATTATCAATAAAATAAATATATTTTACTTTCAGTATTTTTGAATAACATCCCCAAAACTCAAGATTTCTGGCTAGATAATCAAATAAAATCTGATAAACACCACTCATTTTATATTTCAGATTTCTTTCACTGCCATTATAACCACAACCAATCGCCCAACAAATAACCGACGACCAACTTTTTTTCTTTCCGCTCTTCATTTTTTCTGTTTTGTTAGTTAGTGGAGCGATAACTAATCCTGCGAGAGCGGAAGCAAATGGTCCTCGTATGTACTTTGCTTCAAACAATAAAACTTGATTTTTGCGCTCTACCTGTAAGTCCCAGCCCGTTGCCGAGCTTTCAAATTTCGGTTTATGTTTTATTATCCACCTAGCACCAGAACGTCTAGGATCTAAAAAATATTTTTCAAGAGGATTTACGACGAATTTTGCTTCTGGGTTCATAAAATTATTTAATCAATTCTTCAATATTAACACTAAGCTACATCATACAAGCCACACACAAGAAATCAATTAGCCCCCCACGCGTAACTTCACCCAACGGCTCAACGTGTTGAGCCGTTGGGTGAATGGTCGGCGGAACGCTTCGCGTACAAATTGACATGGTCACAAGGTACTAAGTTTTTTGCTCCGCATTGCTCTCAAAAAACGTAAGTACTCGCGACCCCGGCTCAGCTATTTTTCTGCTGAAAAATATGCCTGCGCCTTCACAAAAGCGAAAAAAACTGGAGCAGTCCAGTCTTTTTTAATTCGCGCTTTTGTGACCCCACCGGGAATCGAACCCGGATTTAGAGCTTGAAAAGCTCTCGTCCTAACCGTTAGAATTATATATGACTGAATTGATTTAGGCCTAAAACATTGCAGAGTATAGCATTTTCCATCAAAAATGCTAGACTAACAAAGCATTTTATTAAATATTTGGAGGAGTGACTTCCGCCGAAAGCGGACCAGCCTGTGGCTGGGAGTGGTAAGATAAAAAAATTTGGAGGAGTCGCATAGTGGTCTAGTGCGCCGCACTCGAAATGCGGTAAGGGAGTAATCTCTTCGTGGGTTCAAATCCCACCTCCTCCGCCAGTTGGGAAATGAAGTCATGGGCTCACCCGCTATGCGCGCCTCGTCCGCTCCCTGCGGTCGCAGGAGCAAAAACCAAAAATTTTCCTTACCCTTCTTCTTTTCCTCGGCGGGGGGTGTGGGGGGAGCCGACATGTTGTCGAACTCCAATTTTTTGCGAGGATATATAATAAAGACATCAACTATTTCATCAAATAATTTATGAAAAGAAACCTTATAACTGGAATACTTGCGATACTCGTTTTGGTTTTCGCGTGGTTAGCTTTTTCACCTAACTCCCCTCAAGAAACATCCGTTAAGAAATCTCATTTTGCTTCTACATTGTCGGCTTCTGGCAATATAACTTGTACCTATCCGCAGGTATTACATGCAAGCTACCAATCGGGTGAGATAACACACGACTTACCAAAACCGGAAACCAATCCGATCATAATGACCTTTAGCAATATAAAATCAGAAACACCAAAAATACAATTTATTGACGCAACTCAAACAATTTCCGAAGTTCCTGTTATTAAAGTTGTTGATTCCGCAGACAAGTTGATGTTTCTTGAAGGAAACGGCGACCCTTATATGACTATGCACACAATATACAAAGATTCAGGAGTTGCGACTTATGAAAAATCAATGTCGCTCTTGGGTATTCCCGTGGGAACAATAGCTATGGGTACTTGTGTAGATTATTGATATAAATTTTATGGCGTTTTTTAAAAACAACTTCAAACTCCGCTCTCAGGCAGAAATTGACGCTGAACAAAAGAAAAAGGATGAGGAAAAAATAAGACAACATTGGTTGTCAATTGAGCGTAGCAGAAAAGAGCGAGAGCAGTACGAAATAAAAGAAATTTCTGGTTGGATGTATGTTGGACCCTTTGTTGGCCTGCTTGTCGCGGGTATTGCTGGAGTAATGATTTGGCTTTCCGGTGAGGGAAACGCGGAAGGTTTGTGGTGGGTTGTTGGTATCGGACTTGCACCTCTTTTGCTTTTTGGGTTCACATCCGATCTTGATGACAAATGGAAAGCCTCCGTTGCCGCCAAAAGAGAAATCGAAAAAGAAAAAGACATCTCTGAATCTGATGACTATTCATCTTCAATGACTATAAACGGTTTTGAGTATAAATATGAGTATATTTATACCGACAGCGCCTTCACCTACTGGTTCTACAAGTTCACAAAATTTGTGATGGGGCTTTCTACAATCGGCTTTGGTATTTTGGCGGCCATCCTGCTTTTTATGTGGTTAGGATCAATCAGTATCGCTCCAACGACGATCATTATTATTCTTCTAGTAATAATAATTATGAATCAGAACAAAAGCAGGGAATAATCACGCAGAACCCTTCATTTTCTTTTCCCTTAATTTGATATATACTTAACATATGAGCAAGAAAACCCCACAAAAAGACCTTATAAGCAAAATTGCATCAAAGAGTGTTATGGATAAAAACACTTCTGCTTTTAAGTCATATGATAACTACAGGAAAGCCGCTGACATTATAGAGAGAGCTGATTTTGCCTCTGGAAAAAGGGTGATTTTTAAGTCGGGTACTGGCTCTACATTAAATTTTGAGATAAACCGCCATGGAGCCTACTCAACAACCGCGCAAACAATTTAAGACAACACAGGATTGGAATGATTACATCGGACCAATTTTGCAGTCAGGTCAAGGTATAACTGGAAACCAACTCTTAGATCTCCGCAAAGCATGTTATACCGAGATTGAGAAGTTGCGAGGGCGACCACTTTTAGTTTACGCAACAAGGTTTCTTGATGGTGTTCCACCTGGAGTACCAAATCAAATTGACTTGCCTGATGTGGACGGATTTACCGATCTGATAAATTCTGTTAGTTCTAGCGATTCAGTTGATGTAATTCTGCACAGTCCAGGTGGTCGCCCTGATGCAACAGAGCGAATCGTTGAAATATTGCGAAATAAGTTTAAGGAGGTTCATTTTCTTATTCCACACTCGGCATATTCTGCCGCAACAATGCTAGCACTTTCTGGCAACACTATTGTTCTACACCCTAGTGCAATACTCGGGCCTATTGACCCACAAGTTGCCGTGCCAACGAAAGAGGGTTTGTTCCGTTTCGTACCTGCAAAGTCAATTCTCAATGGCTTTGCGAAAGCTAAGACGATGATAAAGAAAGAGGGACCGGAATCTTTACCCGCGTATCTCCCCTTGATTGAAAAGTATTCTCTCGATCTTTTTGAACTCTGTGAAGATTCCGAAAAATTATCAAAAGACCTTGTGTCATCTTGGCTTTCCAAATATATGTTTGCCACTGAAAAACATGGCGCTCCTTTAACTCGCAAAATAAAAAAGGCCGTATCATTCTTTTCAGATTACAATACTCATCGAATACATTCTCGACCACTTTCTTCAAACAAGTTGAGCGATTTTGGTTTGAAAATTGAGGTTGCGGACGACAAACTCCGCGACTTACTGTGGGAAGCATATATTTTGTTAAACGGATTTTTCAATATAAGCCCATTCGTAAAACTTTACGAGAGTGCTCATGGTGTGTCGTGGGGAAAGCAAGTTCAAGTAATGATTGCTCCTCAACAACCACAACCTCCGCAACCAAAACCGAAATCGCAATAAGGGAGCAATCCCCGCCGTTTTATAATATCTCTTCAAAACGGCGGGGATTTGTGCGCGCACAGGGTGGGCGGGGCAAGCACATACGGATTTGTTTGTGCTTAGCACAATCCGCTTTATGAGTTACCACGACCAGTGAACGAAGCCACAGGGTTTAGAGCTACCACAGAACACGGAGAGGAAGCGCCTCGTCTTGCCGCAAGGACGGAGAAATGAACAACGTCAAAGAACCACAAATGCTATAATACAAATGTTCATTTCGTAGTCTGTAGCGGCGAAGCAAAAACAAAAATTTCCTTTCCATTTTTTGTCGGCTCCCCCCACACCCCCCGCCGAGGAAAAGAAGAAGGGTAAGGAAAATTTTTGGTTTTTGCTCCTGCGACCGGCTCGAAATGCAGTCGAACTTTGTTCAATACACACCGCCAGTTGGGAAATGAAGTCATGGGCTCACCCGCTATGCGGGCTCGCCAGCCGTTTTTCGGGGAAATTTCAAGCCGTTTTTGAATTCAATAAGGCCAAAAGCGGGCTTTTCTTGAAAAAATTAAATAATTTTGCTATCATAGTATTGTAATCAGTATAACACAAGTAATGATGTCAAAGCATTGAAACTATGGCAACGATTGGTGAAAACATCAAAAAGGCACGGAATAAACTTGGCTTGACCCAAGACGATTTAGTGAGAAAATCCGGCGTGAAGCACACAACACTGACAAAAATTGAGAGCGATGTTGTCGTCAAGCCAAGCGTGCAAACGGTCGCCAAGATTGCTAAAGCACGTAATGTCTCAATAGAAAAATTGTTATAATTACTAATAAGGTAAAAAATATGGAACTCCCGAAAAATAATAACAATCAAAATTAATAATTAAAAAGAGAATGAAAATATGAATCCAAACAAAGCGTTGTGGGAGAAAGGCGATTTTACCGAGATTGCCGCTTTCATGCGTCAATCTGGAGAAGCAGTCGTTAAGTCTCTCGGGATAACGCCGCCGTTGCGTGTCTTAGACCTTGGCTGCGGAGATGGCACTACAGCAGTTCCTCTCGCCCAATTGGGGGCTGAAGTTGTTGGAATCGACATTGCCAAGAACCTCGTTGACGCCGGGAGCAAACGAGCTGCGGAGGCGGGTCTCAACCGATTGACATTTCAAGAGGGAGATGCGAGCAACCTGGAAGGGGTCGACGACCATTCGTTTGATTTGACGCTCTCTGTATTCGGCGCCATGTTTGCTCCCAAGCCTTTCGACGTAGCCCAAGAGATGGTTCGCGTCACAAAACCGGGCGGTCGCATTGTGATGAGTAACTGGATACCAAATGATCCAACTTCATTCGTGTCGCAGCTATTGAAGATGAGCTCGGCTTTTACACCTCCGCCTCCTGAAGGCTTCATCAGTCCGATGACTTGGGGTGTGGACGCGAACATCATCGAACGTTTTGGTAAAGCCGGCGTACCAAAAGAGAAAATCTCCATGGTCAAAGACACATTCTACTTTATATCGCCAGACAAAAGCCCGGCGCAACTCATCGAATCATTTGAGCAATTTTATGGCCCAACCATGAACGCTGTTGAAGCGGCTCAGAAGAACGGAAAAGCGGAAGAGCTTCACAACCAACTTGTAGAACTGGCACAAGCGCAAAACAAGAGCACTGACGGCAGCACTTCAATACCTGCTACCTTCTTGCGAGTGACTGTTAACCTTTGAGCTCATACCTGCCCTCTGTTTTTGAATGACAAATTATATGAAGAATTTACAAACAACAGGAGAAGCATTCTTGAAGGCGCTGACCGCTCGTGACTTTAAACAAATGGAGACTTTCTTGGCGCCGGATGTAAAGTTTCGCGCCCTCCTACCGCCGGGTTCGTTTGAGTGGAGCGGCCCTGCCGCTGTAATCGAGAACCTTGCCAGTTGGTTTGGATCCGCGGAGGATTTTGAAGTGCTCGATTCACAAGTTGAGGAAGTGAGTGATGGCCGGTTGCGCCTCGCGTACAAGTTTCGACTTCGTCCCCATCCGTTTAACCCCGGCTCGGGGTGGCATGTTATCGAGCAACAACTGTTTTGTGACGGAGAAGCCGAGGAACTTAATGGCATTGATTTGCTTTGTTCCGGTTTTCTTCCAGAAATCGAGAATAAGTAAGACCTCCCTCTTTTACAGATAAGTAGTATTTTCTTTTTCAGAATTTGCCGCCAAAGAAAAACTTGCCGCGCTCCACCTGGAAAAAGGGGAGAGGCAGAAAGCAATCAATGTTAGCCCTGAATTTAAAGATCAGGGAGAATACTATATTAAAGAGATCAAAGCGGGGAGGAATCCCTAGGTCCTACAACGCGAAACTTGTAACCTGTAACACCGGGGTTAAAAACGGACCAAAATTTTTGTTTACTCGATGGAAGGCGCGAGGGGAGAAAGTCTTTTGATTTTTCTTTCTTTGGTGTAGTATCTAGAAAATCTAAATGGGTGGTTATTCAGCCCCGTTTGATATTTATGCGCGCGTAGCTCAGTTGGTAGAGCATTCGCTTGACGTGCGAAGGGTCCCAGGTTCGAGTCCTGGCGCGCGCACCAAATACAAAAACTCCCACATTAAAGTGAGAGTTTTTGTATAAGAAATTAAACCCTGCCTACTTCGCCGTCAGCGCCAAATAGATATCTTCCACTGCGCGGATTGCATCTCCCGCAGCAATGTTGTTTTGATGATAGAGACCATCAGTGCAATCTCCCGCAGCCCAAATGCCGGGGACGTTTGTTTTTTGCGTGCGCGGGTCAATCACAATGTGGTCCCATTTATCCATTTCAACAACTCCCTTCGCAAACTCCGTTGCGGGAATCTGTCCGACTTCGACAAAGATTCCTCCTGTGGGGAGTTCCACCTGCTCACCTGTTTTTTTGTCTTTATATATGATCGTTG